>Ga0070699_100000012_pt1 | contig 246521 bp, 198 predicted proteins | sample KBSK1503metaG_FD_65473 | JGI IMG/M metagenome (GOLD analysis project Ga0070699, IMG submission 65473) | Corn, switchgrass and miscanthus rhizosphere microbial communities from Kellogg Biological Station, Michigan, USA - KBS K1-50-3 metaG | ecosystem: Host-associated > Plants > Roots >... | reverse complement strand
GTGGAAAACCACAAACGCTAACAACAACTTAGCGCTGGCTGCTTAAGGCAGTCCGTCCTCCGGTTTCCCCTCCCGAGGGATTCCGGTCAGGGCGTGACCAATTCGGGATAGCCGTTCGAAACGCCTGAGGTCGAATGGCGAAATTAATCAGGCTGGCCTCGCGCCCGACACTTTCCGGAGTCGGCGGGTAAGAGGCGAGACGTTACGAACCGGATAAGCGTGTAGAAGCCCTAGGCCGAACTCTTCCGGACGCGGGTTCGACTCCCGCCGCCTCCACCATCCAAAAGATTTTCTGAGCAGCTTTCGACGTCAAGGATTCTTTCCCGTGCCGGTCTCGGTTCTCGGGTAGTCGAGAACAACCCAACGCTTGCTCGTATCCCGATACCCTCCGGGTCCTTCTTTTGATATCTCGAGCAGAGGACGCATCGCTTCGTCAACACTCAGATCGGATATTCCCTCCCCTGGCTCGGAGACTTCCTGACGAGCTGCCGGAACGGGTTGCCTGCGCTGACCCTGAAGATAAGTAAGCTCAGAAGGGGTGAAGGCAAAATAGCCGTTGGTAGCTTCCACCATTCCGACATAGGGAAATTCTCCTTCGTCGATGCTCTTCCAGCTGATCCCGCTGTCTTCTGTCTTGAAGTATCTGTTGCCGATATGGTGGATCCAACCACCTAAGTAGCCGGTCTTCTCGTCAGCAAAATACAAAGCCTGGGCCTCTTCGACGTAAGGCACGGCCTCTCGGTTTTCATTGGTTGCCGCGATCAAGTCATGAGGCTCATATCCGTCATCTTTCGGCTTTAGCCTCCTGACGGATCCGAGGTAGGAGAGCAGGTAAATGTCTCCTGAGGAAGCTCGAAACACCTTCGCGACACCGCGATTCGTCCATTCATCGATTTTGGTCCAGGTTTCGCCCAGGTTCTTCGATACGTAGACGAATCCGTTGTCCTTCGAGCCTCTGAACTGGCCTCCGAAGTACGTCCGGGCAACCTCTATCCGGTGGGTCGTTTCATATTGCATGCCGCCGTAGGCGATCCAGAGACTGTCACTCTTGAGGATTTGCACGACGTCATCATTTCCAAAATCCGTAAGAACTGTCGTGGTTGTGTGGGTACGATCCAACAGAGCATTGTTCCCGTGCCCATCCCAGATGATCACCTGGTCTGGAGTCTTCGTGACAAATCCCCGAATAGAGAAATGCACTTGGCCTACGCGACACCATGTCTCTCCCAGGTCGGTTGAGATGTATAGGTGATACTGGGTCGCGCCCCACAAATAATCGCCGTGCTTTCGAGCCACGGCGATATTCGGCTTGGTCCCTAACGCTGTGAGAGGGAAGCTGAATCTGGTACCGGTCTCCGATATCTCGTAAATGCCATGGTGTTCGTCCAGCACGTAGACCTTGCCGCCGACAAGGCTAATATCCACTGGATAGGCATCGATTTTAAGGGGCGACAACAAGCGTGGCTCCAGGCGCTCGTTGAGCTCGACAACCTGCCGTTCCTGGGTGATTCCAATTAATCGATTTGCTTTTGGGTCAACGCGGAAGTCGATAAGTTTCGCGCTGGCGATGTCCTGCCAGTTGATGGTCTCCTTGGAGGTATGAAACACGCGCCCGTCTTGTCTGACGAGCAGAATTCCATGGAAGACGCCAATGCGTGTGATGCGATGGTCGCTGTGGTCACCATCGGGAGGACTGTATCGGCCCTGGTCTAAGGGAGTTGGGATCTTTTTCCATCTCCTCCCATTGTTCCGGGTTACCTTGATGCCGTTATCCAAAGCTCCCACAACGCCGAGGCTGGAATCCTCCATATAGATGACATTCGTGCGCATGGACTTGAAGGGCGAGCTGCGCTTGTTCCAGGTGCGGCCGAAGTCATTCGTGTAAAGGAAACTGCCCTCGGATCCTCCCATCCAGGCCTCACCATTTTCTCTTGAGAAAACGTCATAGATCCACTCAGAATCACCGAAATCCACGGCATGCCATGTTCGCCCACCATCCTCTGTTCGGAATATCTTGTCCTCCGGACCGTATTCCTCAGTGGACAGGTAGCCTGAAGCGAAACCGATCTCATCGGTAAAGAAAGTGATCCGGTCGATCGGATGACTCACGGACAGCAACTCTCCTTCGTTCAGCAACAGGGAGCCCTCGATCCAGTCGGTCGTCAGGTCATCCGCGTAATAGGTGTGCCCGGCCCGCGTAGCCAGCCACAAGCGGCCAGATGGAGTCGAAGACAGCTCGCCGACACCACCGTAGATGTCGAGCTCTGGCCGGGGGTCGACACGAGACAAGGCTCGGCACTGCTCGAGTATCTGGCTAGGGTGGTTGGAAGGCTCGACGTTAGGAGAACTTGCCGCTGCACCGCCCGCCGCGAGAAGAAATTTCGCAAGTAGAAAGGCGACGATTACTAAAGCGAAACCAAGTAGTGACTTGAGGACGGCGACCCGTCTCATGATGAGAACCTTCAGACTATTTGACTCAGAGTATACCCAAGGATACTTGCGGAAGGTCGATGACTGGAAATCGGCTGCGGTGAGCGATGCGCAACAGGATGCGACGGGACAGCAGACGCCGGGGTAGCACGCCGAGGCCCCACTAACCTCGTTAATCCAGGTGGAAAACCACAAGCACGGACAACCATTTAGCGCTGGCTGTACAAGTACGACAATTACCCGACATCCCGGTCCCCAGGGACTCAATTACTCCCCTCGGCAGCTAAGGCCCCAACCCTTTGTCACCGTCGGCGATCTCTCACTGCGAATTGAGTGAAAGCATCCGCTGCCACAGTGCCTCTAATAGTTCATAGGATTGGGCACTTCGCCAAAGGATCCCGGATAAGGAGTTCAGAAAACGACGTCCACTGCGTGTGATAATGCAATGACCTCGCACAGCAACAGTGTTCAGGACTTCGATGCAAAAGCGTGCACTTGACCAACAGGCCGCAGCCCAAAGCGATGACCTCCATGAGCTCGATCTCGTGAATCGAGCACAATCTGGAGAATCATCAGCGTTTGAAGAACTCATGACTGCCAACGTTCGAAGGGTTTGGGTCTCTATTTCGAGACTTGTGCCATGTGCCATCGCAGAAGATCTAGTACAGGAAACGTTCGTCAAGGCCTGGCAGAGCCTGCGGCAATTCCGCTGCGAGTCCAAGTTTTCTACCTGGATTACCGTCATTGCCGTACGAACTGCGACTCGATGGCTTCAAAGGGAACGCTATCCACAACTCAGAGCACCTTTAGAACATTTGCTCTACGGGCCTAATTGTCAAAAGGCTCTGGTCTCAATGCGCGCAAGCGATCCCTCCGGTCCACTGGCGGTTTGGCAATGCATTGAGAGAATGAAGCCAATCTATGCATTACCCCTTGTCCTGAAAGTGGTAGAGGGCTTCACCCATCGAGAAATCGCGAAAGCATTGCAATTGCCGAAAGGCACTGTTGACATCCGCGTTTCGCGAGGATTAGAGCAACTTCGCAAATGCTTGGCTATGAAGGAACCACGATAATGGCCAGCCGACATACAAGATTACAAGTCCTTGCTAGCTATACCCTTGGAGAGTTGAGTTCGAAGCGCATGGATGCTGTGAGAAGCCACATTGATGAGTGTGCCCCCTGCAGATCCCGGCTCAGTCAGTATGAGACACTTGTACTTCGACTTAGCTCACTGAGATCGCCAAGTCATGAGCCAGGATTAGAGGAACGATTACTAGAGCGAATGAGGGATCACAGTAGTTCGCAACCTGATCGCGAGCTCTTGTCTCTGGACAAGTCGATCATGACTGGATTGCCCTTGTGGAACCTTGAGGAGGGTGACGAAGATTGGATAGAACTGGTAGGGAATGAGCTGAAGCAGGATCCTGACAAAGAGCTGGCCTGGCTGGTTGCCAAACGGAGAAGAAAGAGCATGAGTCGGTTCTCCAACGACCGCCTTTTCCTTTTGCTGCCGTCCTGGCATGAATGGGTCGAATACCTGACTGCTTTCCCCCCAGGGGACGATAAGGCAAGTTTCCGTAAAGAGCGGTTAAAGCTAGCTGAGACTGTCTACTATTCCACACATCCAAGTAATGGACTCCTGAGGAAAGCCGTGGTGGACGGAGCGACAAGTGCCAGTGTGAGTCGCAAGGTACTGTCTCACATGGATGGTCCAATGCTTTGCTTTCGATGTCGCTCTCTACGCCAGAGATGGCAGAGTTCGCACCTCGCTGCTACAGCGCATGAATCCAATAGTCAGGCATCTCAGGCACGAGATTTCCGAATTGAGGGAGTCTTCACGTCCCCTGACTCCGACCAGCGCATTAACCTCGCCTACTCTAGCAGGGCAGGGCTCTTGCGGTTTGCTATCGAGCCAGTAGCTGGCTGCTCCCACAGCGCCACGCTTTCCATCAGCTTTCGCTTCAAGGATGGTCTTACACTCAGAAAATCGTCCGGCTTCGCTACAAGTGCGATCGCAGGCAAGCTCGCATTCAGGGGACTAAGTGACTTGCAATGCATTCTGATCCACGGTCACAAGTCTGACGAGGTGGCTTGTTTGCAATCTCCCGCGTAGTCCGCAAGCGTTCCATAGATAGGGTACATAAGGATCTCTTGCCGTTCCGCCTCGCGTCCACCCGCGATCCGGATCGGAATGCGGCCCAAGCCGGCGTGCGATCGCCACGCCGAGAGGCAAGCGCTGGCAACGCGGTGCTCCACGGTCTGCGGTGGGAGATCCGCAACCACGGTCCTGTTCCCATTGACAATTCTCGCGGGAAGACGTATCGATGAGGTACGTCGCTTTCTGAAATGGCAGATCAGAGCCAGTCGGGGTGCGGGTCCACGCTGCACTCCGATTGGCGATGGAGTATCCGATGAAGGTCAATGCTTCAGCCGTTCTGGGATTCTTCACCATCTGTGTGGTCACGCTCAAGCCATCCGTCGCGACGGCCTGGCAGTACACTCTCACCGGGCCAGGGTTCAGCGATGACAGGTTTTTCGCTGTGACAGTGGATAGACGGGGTGATGTCTACGCCGCCGGTTGGGCCGACACAACCACATGCTCGAGGCACAGGCCCTTCACCGTCGTCAAGGTGTCCGGCGAGACCGGCAAGCCCATCTGGATTCAACAATTCTGCGGATCGATGAGCCAGGCCGGCAGCCTCTACGCGAATGGCGCGCAATGGCTGGCCTCAGACCCGCGGGGGGAGACGCTCGCCTCGGGCCACATCGAGAATTCGGACGGATTTGTCGGAACAATCGTCCAGCTGGACAGCACGACGGGAGCGGAGACATGGCGTGCCACACCAGCCCCAAAGGTCGCCCTTATCGCGATGGACCCCACCGGAGACCTCGCGGTGGGAGCCAGCGGCTCCATATACCAGGAGCCCGACAGCGTCATCAAGCTGTCTGGAAAGGACGGCTCAATCCTTTGGCGCAAGGGAATTGCCGCCGCAGGCCAGACTTCCCTGGTTCTGGGCCTTGCTGCCGATGCTTCGGGGGATTTTCTGGCCGTGAGCACCGTTTTCAAACCCTTGCACACGCCTTCCCTTGCGGCGCTCAAGCTCTCCGGAAGGAATGGGAGCGAGATATGGAGATATGAGTCCGACGAAGCTGACGCGAATCAGGTCACTCTCAACTCGGCCGGCGACGTGATCCTTGCCGGCGGCACCCTCTTGGGAAAAACCTTCCTCACGAAGCTCGACGGCATCTCGGGAGGATTGCAGTGGACCACTGCCCCCGGGACTCTCCTGGCCACCGCAGTCAGAAGTATTGCGACAACAAGAAAGGGCGATGTGTTGCTAGGAGGGACGATCGGTAGGGACTTCATCGTGGAGAAAGTGTCCGGCCAGGATGGAAGCGAGTTATGGCAACAATCGCTGCGGGGAGCCTGTCGCGGCGATACCATACCTTGTCATGGACGAGCCAATTCCGTGGCCACCGATCCCGCAGGCGACGCCTTCGGCGCCGGCGGGGCCGCCCCCGATCCTGCCTCTGACAGGCGTGCCTTCGCCGTCGTCAAGTTCTCGGGTGAAACGGGTGAAATGCTCTGGAGTCGCTTCCTGAATGAGACGAATCCCGCCAGCAACGATCTCGCGCAGGCCATGGCCATAACCCCCGATGGAGATGTCGTGGCCGCCGGATGGGTCGGAAATCTTATCACCGAGGTGGACGCCGTGATCGTCAAGCTCGATGGTCGAACTGGCGCAGACTACAAACCTTCGCGCCTCAGGATGCTGGATGCCCTCTTGAGCGAACTTCGCGTCCTCCACCTTCCACCGGGGATCCATTCAAGCCTAGAGGCCAAGCTAATCGCCGCGAGGCGGACCTTGGAGAAAAGCCCCACAGGCGGTGCTTCTGCCAATGCCCTCACCGAATTCGTCCATGAGGTCCATGCGCAGAGCGGCAAAAAGATTGACGCAGCCGACTCTGCCCGGCTTGTCGCAGCGGCGCAGGAGATCAAGGATGTGCTGACTGCTGCTCCGTAGTCCGTCGCGGCAAGCGAATACGATCGATTGACGTTGGCTGCTGCAAGTTCGTCGCCCATAGAGTCTCCTCTGATGCCTAGTCAACACGATCCACCACGCGAATACCGAGGCGTCGCCGCCTAACGCTCGGCGTCAGGGGATAGGCGCTCCACGTTCGGTGGGGCGGACCGGCGACCCGCCTAGGCCGAGGCGACAGCCGGTTTCGCCGTCGGGTGGGGGAGCCGCGCGTCGATCCAGGCCTGGATGTCCGCCATGACAATTTCCCTGTCGACATCGTTCAGGAGATCGTGGAAGTGGCCCTCGTAGAGCTTCAGCGTTTTGTCTTTCGAGCCGGCCATGTCGTGGAAGCGCCGGCTTCCCGCCGGCCTCGTTGCCTTGTCGGCGGTGCCGTGGAGGATCAGGACGGGCACGGTGAATTTCGGGAAGTTCTCCGTCAGGCGGTCCGCGGCCCTCAGCATCTCCGCGGATGTCTCCGCGGGCTGGGATTCCTTTTCAATGAGCGGGTCGTTGTTCATCCTCGAAACCGCCTCGGGATCGCGGGAGAAGATTTCGTTCTTCAGCGAGTAGACGTGGAGGTGCGGCGTCAGGTGACTGATCCCTTTCAAGAGAAGCGCCGCCGCATCCGGCAGCCCCACGTCGTAGGCGAAGCTCTCGGAGACCAGGCCGGCGATCTCATTCTGGTGCTCGAAGACGTACGAAGCCGCAATGACGCCTCCGGCGCTGTGCCCGAGGACGAAGACCGGCAGGCCGGGGTTTTCGGAGCGCGCCTGCCGGACGAGTCCGTCCACGTCGCCCAGGTAGTCCGAGAACTTCTCGACGTAGAAACGCTCCCCTTCGGACTTGCCACGCCCCCTCAGATCAAGGGCATAGCACGCGAGGCCGCTGGCCGCGAATTGCTCGGCGGGCCAGGTCATGTAGCCGCTGTGCGCGTTGAATCCATGGATGAGGATTATGACGGCGCGCGGTTTCCCGGTCGGCTGCCACGAGCGGGTGGCGATCTTGAGTCCTCCGACGCCTTCGAACGACGACTCCTTCATGGTTCTGCTCCTTCCTTGATCGATGGGCCCGTTAGGTCGAGCGACTCCCTGCGGAGCCGGCACCACGATGGCCGGCGGCCGTGCCGCGCGCCCTCGATTCGGGCGGCCGTCCGTGTTCGCCTACTCGAGGACGAACGAGACCTTGGCGTTGATTCGATAGCGAACCACCCGGTTGTTTTCCACCTTGGCTTCGAAATTCTCGATGTAGATCGATCGAATGTTCTTCAACGTCTTGGACGCGCGTGTGACGGCCTCGGCAGTGGCGTCCTCCCAGCTTTTCTCGGACTCGGCCAGAACCTCGATGACTTTCAGTAGCTCAGCCATGTGACCTCCTTTGGTTTCTTACGAAGAAAGATGTTCGGGCAAGAAAGCGATGATGGCCGCCTGCCGCACGCGCGGCTTCAGCTCACCGGGGGAGTCGGGCTCGGCCCGCCGGTCCGCGGCCGGGCCGAAGGCCGCACCGCCTTACCTTCCTCTACGAACGCGAGAAGCTCGGGATTGATCACGTCGGCGTGCGTCGTACACATGCCGTGCGGGAACCCCTCGTGGACCTTGAGCGTGCCCTTCTTCAGCAGCTTCGAGGAGAGCAGCGCGGAATCCGCGATCGGGACGATCTGGTCGTCGTCGCCGTGCAGGACGAGGGTCGGCACGTCGATGTTCTTCAGGTCCTCGGTGAAGTCCGTCTCCGAAAAGGCCTTGATGCCCTCGTAATGCGCTTTCGCGCCGCCCATCATGCCCTGGCGCCACCAGTTGTCGATCACGCTCTGCAGCACCTTCGCTCCGGGCCGGTTGTAGCTGTAAAAGGGGCCGCCTGCGAACTCCCGGTAGAACTGGGCCCGGTTGGCGGCGAGCTGCTGGCGGAGGCCGTCGAAGACCTCGATGGGCAAGCCGCCCGGATTGGACGCCGTCTTCAACATGAGCGGCGGCACGGCTCCGATGAGCACCAGCTTGGCGACACGGCCTTTCCCGTGAAGCGCGACGTAGTGCGCTGCCTCGCCGCCGCCCGTCGAATGGCCGATGTGGATGGCGTCGCGCAGATCCAGATGCTCGACGACCGCAGCCGCGTCCGCCGCATAGTGTTCCATGTCATGGCCGTCGCTTACCTGGGTTGACCGGCCATGGCCGCGCCGGTCATGAGCAACGACTCGATATCCCTTCCCGAGAAAGTAGAGCATCTGGGTGTCCCAGTCATCGGCGCACAACGGCCAGCCATGATGGAAGACGATGGGTTGCGCGTTCTTGGGGCCCCAGTCCTTGTAGAAAATCGTTACCCCGTCCTTCGTGGTGATCGTGCTCATTGGAACCTCCTCTAAGGTTTGGTTGCCATCGACTTCCAACGCCTCAGCCGCTCTACGATCAATTCCGCGCGTCGCCCATCGTCGGGCCCGTCCAGGATGCCCAAATCCTCCGGATCTGTCCGCCAGTAGACGCCGGAGGTTCGAGCGTTCAAATCTGGCTGCGTGTCCGACCGCGTCGTCCAATACCCGGATGCGCGGTCTACGGACTCCAGCCGAATCTCTCCCATCCCGTGCAGCTGTGGAGCATCGGGGTCCATGGGGCGTTCGCCGTTCCAGTAGTAGAAGACCCCCGTGGGGCCCTCCTTCTCTTTCACAGCCACGCTCCAGTATCTCGACGAGAGAGCTCCGTTCTCCTGCCATGCGCGGCCGGTGACCTCGAGAGCGCCGTTGCGGTCGCGGGCGATTCGCAAGAGGCTCACGGCGGAGGGCTCCCGTGCCGTTCGTTCCGTCAGCGAATACTGCCACCAGCAACCCTCGATCCGCGCCACGCGGCCACTGTTCTCGATCGCTGTCCGAAGCTTTTGGTTGATCGCCCTCATCTCCGCGCCGGTAGCCGTTTCGCCGTACCGGATGCACGTCAGACCGAGGAGATCGCTCGGAAGCTTGGAGCCGCTCGAATGCAGGATAAAGGTGCGTCGCATTCCGAGGACTCCGCCGAAAAGGCCGGCTTCGAACACGACGTTGTCCCTTGGCGAAGCGTGACCGGCTTCGGGAGGCGGTGACGCCGACAAGTCCGTGCTCGTCCAGTCGTCCCGAGCGAACACGAAGGCCGCAAAGTCAACTTCGTGGGTAAGCTCGAGGAGGCGCTCCAGAGTGGTTGTCCCGGGATTGAAAGACGTCGTCCAGGGCTCGACGTGCGCGACGTCTTCGAGACCGCGTGTGAGCGCCTGGAGGAGCTTCGCCTGCTTTCCCGACGAGCCTAAGAAGATTCGGGGCTTGTCCACCACCGTCCCCCGACGCAAGACGCTGCAAATATTATGTCGTGCCAGTCAGACAGAACGCGTCGCGAAGAGCGTCCAGCAACGTCACTCGCGAGTTAACCGAGAGTTCGTGGGTCGTGTTGTTTACGCGGAGACTGGTTTTCATGTCGATCACCTCGTCGTCCCAGAGTTCAGACAGTGATCGGTTTCCCTGCGGCAAACCACGAGAAGACAGAGCGCGTGCGGTGGTTTCCATCCGGCCTTAGCCGGCAACGAGCTGCTGTCCGCCGTCGATGTCGTAAGTCGCTCCTGTGAGAGCCGTGTTGATCATGATGTGTACAGCGAGCGCGGCGACGTCGGCCGGCCCGACGACGCGACGGATGGGAAGCGTCGCGCGGAGCTGCTCGCGGCGCGTGTCCAGCTGGTCCCCGAGGAGCTCCGCCGACAACGGCGTATCGACAAACCCGGCCGCGATCAGGTTCGCGCGGATCGGTGCGAGCTCGAGCGCGAGGTTCCTCGTCACGGCGGGAAGCGCGGCCGTGAGAGCCGAGATAAACGTGAGTCCCTTCGCCGTGCGGCGTCCACCGGTGCCGCCCATGAAGAGTAGGGTCCCTCCGGCGCGAACCTTTCCCACCGCGTTCCGAGCGACTTGAAGCGGCAGCAGGAGATGGGCGTCGACGTCGCGGCGCACCCTTTCGAGGTCGAGCTCCGCCAGCGGCGCGTAGTAGGGGCCGGGGCCCGTGACCAGCACGTGGTCGATCGGTCTGGGCAGCTCGTCGAAGAACCTCGCGAGCCGTTCGAAGTCCGTGGCGTCGAAAGCCGCGGTGTTCCGCGCGCCGACTTCACCTGCGGCGCGCTGAAGGCGCTCGGGATTCCGGCCCGTGAGGATCACGTCGGCGCCCTCGGCGCGCGCTCGCCGGGCCGTTTCGAGCCCGATGCCGGCGCTGCCGCCGATCAGGACGACGGTTTGGCCGAGCAGCGCCGGTTCGCGTTGGCCGGGAGAAGCGGCGGTTGCATTGTTCATGATCGCTCCGTAGCTCGGTTCAGTCCTTATCCGCCAACACCTGCGCCTGCGTCCTTCCGTACGGATAGAAGCCCGCCTTGTCGCCCTTGGCCCAGGCGGCCCGCTGCTCCGGGGTCGTGATGTCCCAATCGGGTCGGCAGCGCTGCAGCACGGTGCGCAGGTCGATACGCAGCTCCTCCACCGTCGGCCGGGCGAAGAACCAATAGCCGTTGTAAATCTTGTAGACACGCAGTCCGGGCTCGAGGACCAGCGTGTGAGGAATCATCGGGTTGTGATGCGGGTCCGTGTACTCCGCGATGTCGAGATCTTTCTGCAGCTTGCGCCCCGGGTCCGAGAGAAACGTCCAGTGGGCCCCGACGCCGGCGCGGAACTCGTTCGTCTCGACCAGGTTGCCGGTCGAGATTGTCACGAGACGGCAATAGCCGACCTGCATCTCGCGATGGAGCTGCAGGAGTCCTTCGTGCTGTCTTCGATCTTTTGGACAGAACCCCCCGCGGGAAAGCACCAGCACCAGCGGATCGCCTCCCTGCAGCTCCGAGAGCGTGCGGTGCTTACCGCGGTGGTCCGAGAGCTCGTAATCGGGAAAGACGGCGCCGGGAACGATGTCAGGCCGCATCCGCTACCTCTACTTCTGCGCCCGTTCGAGGACACGCTCCATGTGGAGCCCCGCCTCGCGGACGGCCTCGTCGGGAGTCTTTCCGCGCTCGCGCGCGACCATGTAGGCGGCGTACCAATCGGACCAGTGGTGCTTCGGAGCGATCGGCTCGTAGGCGCCATGGTGGTTCTCGGCTTCTCGCAACAGCTCGGTGAGGGTCGCGACGTCCATGATTCGTCCTCCGCCGGCGCCGGTCAAACGCGTCCGGGAAGCCGCGTCTTGATCTCCTGCAGCAGCCAGCCGTTGCCGTCCGGATCCTTGAACGTGGCGAGGGTGCTGTAGGAGCGCCCCTCCGGGTCGGGGCCCGGAACCGGTCGTCCCCCAAAGCCGGTGAAATGGAACGTCTCACTCACGTTGGCGCCGTGGCTCCTGAGCTCGGCGCGTGCCGCCTCGATGTCGGACACGATGAGATACAGGTTCTGAACCGAGCCCGGCACGGCCGCCGTGACTTTCTTGCCGAAGTGGATGGAGCATTGCGAGCCGGGAGGCGTCATCTGGACCACCCGGAAGTCATCGGCTCCCGGGAAATCGGCGTCAAGCCGCCACCCCAGCCCCTCGTAGAAACGCTTGGCGCGATCGACGTCGGATACCGGGATGACGACGACCTCGAGCTTCATTTCGACCTTGCTCATGATGACCTCCATGGATTGGTTTTGAATGGCATCAGCCTCGCTCCGGGCTCGGCCGCGACGCCTTCGCGGCGAGCTGTTCCAGGCTCTCTCCCAGGACGCGGTTGAAGGCGGGGAAGGGGTGGATGACGTCGGCCAGCGTCTTCAGGGGAGTGCCCAGCTTGATCGCCAGCACGAGCTCGCCCACGATTTCGCCGGCGCGCGGCGTGACCAGGGTCGCGCCGATCAGCACCCCGCGCTTGCGGTCGCCGACCAGCTTGAGCGCGCCCCGGTGGAAGTCATGGATGTAGCCTCGCGCGGTCTCGGCCGGATCGGTGCTGGCGACGACGACGTCGATGCCTTTCGCACGTGCGGCAGCCTCCGACAGTCCGACCGACGCGATTTCAGGATCGGTGAAGGTCACGCGGGGTACCGCCGCGTGATCGGCCCTCGCGTCCATGCCCCGCAGCCGGCGCGCCACCACCTGCCCGTGGTAGTAGGCGAGGTGGGTAAACCCACCGAGTCCCGTGACATCACCCGCTCCGAAGACACCGCGCCGCGCTTCGAGCGTCTCCGGGTCCACCTTCAGCCAGCCGCGCTCCGTCTGGGCAAGCCCGGTCGCGCTCCACGCCTCCGCGTTGGGACGGCGGCCCGTGGCCACGAGTAATCGGTCGGCGCGGACCATGGCTCCGGACTTCAAGTGGACGACAACGGCGGAGCGCTGGCGCGAGGGTCCCACGAGAGGCTGTTCCACGGCAACGCACGGGTCTCCGATCGCCAGCATCATGCCGTCCGCCTCCAGGTGAGGCCGGAGCGCGGCTCCGGCCTCCGGTTCTTCGAGGTGAAGGAACGTCGGTCCGGCTTCGATGACGGTCACCTTGCAGCCAAGGCGCGCAAAGGCCTGGCCCAGCTCGACGCCGACGGCTCCGCCGCCTAGAATCGCCAGCGACACCGGCAGCTCCCGTGGAATCGCCGCCTGGCGGTTGGTCCAGAACTCGACGGTGTCCAGGCCAGGGATGGGGGGGATCGCCGCGGTGCTGCCGTTGGCGATCACCACGGCACGGCGCGCGCTGAGCCGCTCGTTTCCAACCTCAACCGTGCGCAGGTCGGTCAGCCGGCCTTCACCTCGAAAGAGCCTCGCACCGGTCGCCTCCATCGCGGCGGCAGGCCGGCTGTCGTCGAGGTTGCGTGCCATCCACAGCACGCGCGTGGAGATTTTTGGGAAGTCGACGGTCCATTCCACGCGTGAGGCGGCAAGGACGCGAGCGCGCTCGGCCTCGGTCAAGGTTTCGCTCGAGCGAAGCAGGGTCTTCGAAGGCACGCAGCCCCAGTAGGGGCACTCGCCCCCGACCAGCTCCCGCTCGACGACCGCGAGTGTCAGCCCGCTGTCCCGGAGGCCCGCCGCGATCGCTTCGCCCGCGACCCCGCCCCCCAGACACACGACATCGAACTCCTGGGACACACACCCTCCCTGACTCCCTTAGGCGCAGCCAACAGCCGTGGCGCGGGTCGGGCACCTCCTTTGGATACCAATGTCAGGTTGCAGCATTGGACACCAACTCGAAGTGGAAATCAAGAGACAGGGCTTAAGGCGAGAGCGTTCCGTCTCCACCAGCACCCCCGTGACCAGCGTCGGTTCGGTCAGGCGCGGGATCAATTGGATGGTGTGGTGAACGATCTTGGCCTCGGTCGAGTACGGCGTCACGAAGCGCAGGCCGATCGAAATTAATCAGGCTGGCCTCGCGCCCGACACTTTCCGGAGTCGGCGGGTAAGAGGCGAGACGTTACGAACCGGATAAGCGTGTAGCGGCTGATGTCGCCGCCGGCCGATCGGCACTCATGCGCGCCGCTCGTCGCTGGACAGCCAACCACCGGTGAATCCGGCGGCCCGAAGGCCATCGACGATCGGTCGGCATTCCCGCATCAATCGCCACACGAGTCCCGTTCGGAAGTTCTCGATCATCACGACGATCGGACCCTCGTTGATGCCGAAGTGCCACGGCGACACCCAGCCATTCGGAAAGCCGCGGACGGGGAAGGTCGGATTGAACGTTGCCTTGAAGCCGTACTTGTGGACGCCTCCGATCTTCCAGCGCATGAAGTCCGTGACCGTCGGCAGGACGATCTCCGGCGCGAACGGGAGCGAGGCGACCACGGCCCAGGGAGCGATCGTGCCGTCGTCGGGGCCATCCGGCACGCTGCGCGCGAGGTAGTCGAAGAACTGCCGCTCGACTCCGTCGATCGTGAGCTTGACCTCCCCCGGTCCGTCGCTCGCGGTGAGACCCCAGCACAATTCACCGTAGTGCGCGAAGCCGCCGGGATTGCGGATGGCGTACTGCTGCTGCACCAGGGTGGCGCGCCGGCTGTTCTCGAAATAGTCGATCCCGTGTTCCCGCATGAAGGCGTCCTGGATGCCGCGGAAATCGATCCACACGTGGGAAAGTTGGTGCGTGAACAGCGGTCCCGCATAGAGGAGCTGAGTATCGTAGATGGTTTTCCATTCATAGGTCGACGCCCACGCCCGATAGCTCTGGGCGGGGATCGGGTGCGTCGGCGACGCGAGTGCGAGCACGTACAGCAGCAGCGCCTCGTCGTACCCTTCCCACCGACACGACAGGAATCCGCTCTCCGGCTTCCATCCGTGGGTCACCGTGGCTCCGCCGTTCAGTGCCCATCGCCAATCGACGCGCGCATACAATCGATCGGCGAGGTCGCGGATCTCGCGCTCGGCCGGCGAATTTCCGTCGAAGTATGCCGCGGCCGTCAGGATGCCGCCCACCAACAAGGCGGAGTCGATCGTCGACAACTCGCACTGCCAGGCGCGCGCGCCGGACTTCAAGTTGAGAAAGTGATAGTAGAACCCCTTGTACCCTGTTGCGTCGGGCTCGGGCCCCTGCCGGCTCCGCCAGAAGAATCGCAGCGTCGTGAGCGTGCGCTCCACGGCCTCGGCGCGCGTGACGAGCCCGCGCTCTACGCCGACAGGATACGCGGTGAGCGCCAACCCCACCGCTGCGATGCTCGCGGGCCAGTCCTTGCATGTCTTGTCGAGCACCAATCCGTTGGTGCGGTTGGTCTCGTGCAGGAAGTAGCTGAACGCGTCGCGCTGGTTCGCATCCAGCATGCGCCAGTCCGCGTCGGTAGGACGGGCCGCCCGGCTCAGCCGCGCCTCGCGCGTTCGGCTTGCGCCGGCCGCCGACGTCGATTGCAAGCTTTACCGTGTGTCATGCATGGGACGGTCAAGCGCTTCCCCCTCAGTTCCCTCACGCAATTTTATGCCCGGTAGGCTCTTTTTGGCCAGCCTCTAGTGCGACGGGTTACCTCGGTCCTTGCTGGCCTCGCGCATGAAATTCATCACGGCCGTGAGGCGTGGGGCGCAGCCTTTCCGAGCGAATTGACCCGTCCCGGGTCATCGGAGTAGCATGAACGCCTTCCAAGCCCAAAGCCCGCGGATAAACGATGCCTAAGGACAAATACAAGAAAAAGCCCACCCCCAAGACAAAGCCGAAGTCCGACATTGCCGCCCGGGAACGCGCCGAGGCGGACCTGCGACGTTTCAAGTTCATCAGCGACTACTCCAACGACGGCCACGACCTGATCGACAGGGAGGGGCATCTGCTCTACGTGAACCATCGTGCCTGCGAGCGGCTGGGCTACACCGAGGCGGAACTGCTGAAGATGAAGCTGTCGGACATCGATCCCATGTGCCCGGAGCCAAGAATCCAGGAGCTCTTCGACATGCTCGCGAAAGGACGCATGCCTCCGTTCGAGAGCATTCGGAGGCGGAAGGACGGCACGGTTTTCCCCGTGGAAGTCAGCATGACCGGTGTCAATTTCGAGGGGAAGGACTACATCTTCGTAGCGGCCCGAAACATCAGCGACCGAAAACGGGTCGAAGAGGCTTTGCGAATGGCGCATGAGGAGTTGGAGACCCGCGTCGAGCAGCGCACGCTGGCCCTCCACCAAGCCCTCGATGTGTTGCAAGAGGAAATGGTGAAGCGGCGCGAGCTTTCGGCGAAGATAACGCGCCTGCAGGACGACGAGCGGCGGCGTCTGGCTCGGGAGCTCCACGACACGACAGTCCAGAACCTCGTGGCCCTGAAGTTTGACCTCGTCATGGCTCAGGAACGAGCGCTTGACCCAAAGTTACAGGAGATCCTGGTGAAGAGTGAGGAGCTGGCCGAGCAATGCATCCGGGAGATCCGCACCTTGTCCTACACGCTGCACCCGCCCTTGCTGGACGAGCGCGGACTGGCTTCGGCGCTGCGTTTGTTCGCCGAGGGTTTCTCCCAGCGCAGCGGCGTTTCCGTGGCTCTCGCTTTCCCGGAGGACATCGGCCGGCTGCCTCAGGAGGTGGAGCTGGCGGGATTTCGCATCGTGCAGGAGTGCCTGAGTAACGTGCACCGTCACTCGAAAAGCCAGACAGCAACGGTCGCTGTCGAGCGCAATGGCAGCCATTTCACGCTCGAAGTCAGCGACGCAGGCGTGGGTTTCCCCGAATCGGAGTCCGCTCATCGGCACGAGGCGGAGGAGCGTGGCATCGGGATCCGAGGGATGCGTGAGCGGGCGCGCCTGCTGGGGGGTTCGATTGAGATCGATTCCGGCCCATCGGGTACCCGTGTGCGCGCAATCCTTCCAGTTGAGCCCCAAGGCTCCTGACGCCCCGGCCTACCTTGAGCCCCAGGTTGAACTTTCGCGCTAATTCCGGCCGGAGGGAACCTTGCGGCGGAGCTCGTCGAAGAAGTTCAGCAGGACCGTCACGCTGTCGGTGGCTCTCTGGTCTTGCTCTCCCGCAGCGTCCGAATTCATGACGACCGCGAAGCGCTTGCCATCGGGCGCCAGGTCATAAGGGTAATTGCCGCCCAGAAATGCCAGACTCCTCTGGGACCACGGCTGGGGTTTACCAGGTGTAAAGGAATCGCTGCTGGCGGTGTAGTCGACCGCCATGATGTGCCAATCGGGAGTCAGGAAGAACAGCTTGCGACCATCGCGCGACCAGATTGGGTGCGAGCCGCCGCCGGTTGAGATCTGCGACTTTCCTCCCGGGCCTGGAAACGGTCGCACGTACAACTCGCGGCCCCCCGACTCGTTCGAGGAGTACGCCAGCCAGCGGCCATCGGGCGAAAACGCCGGGAAGCTCTCATTGGACTGTGAGCGCAGGAATGGTTCTGCCTTTCCGAGCCGCGGATGGTCGCCGTCGCCTTCGACCGGCACCGTCCAAATCTTGCTGATTCTGAAATCGGCGGACCACTGATGGTAAGCCAGTCGTTTGCCGTCTGGCGAGAAAGAGCACGGCGCCGAGATGGTCTTCTCGTCCGTCAGCCGTTGTGCCTCGCCCGCACCATCGGCGCGGACCCAATACATGCCCGAGGCTGGCTGGAGATAGGATGAGAAGACGATGCTCCTCCCGTCAGGGGTCCACACCGGCCAGTTGTTCCGGCCGGGCAGGTGTGTGACACGTGTCGTGATGTCGCGCTCGAGGTCCTTCACCCAGATGTCCGCTTGCGCCATACCGGGCGCCAGCTCAAACACCAGGCGTTTGCCGTCGGGCGATAGGCGCGGATTCTCGTATCGCCCCGAAGGTATGATCAGCGGCGTGGTCTGCCCCGCGCTGTCGAGCCACCAAATCGAATGGGGAATGGAAGGCTCGGCCTTCGAATTGACGTAGACGAAAGTCCCGGACTGGGAAAAGCCGAAATCGCCGCCCGCTAAAAAGTTTCCATTGACCTCCTCGAGCACGGGCTGGGGGGCTCCCGTCACGGCCAGCCGGCTGAGGTCAAACGGCGCGGCCCACAGCGTGTTCTGCTGCAGGTAGACGAGGTGTCCGCTGGGCAGGTATCGGCCGGAAAAGCCTCCACGGAGAAGAGTTTTCCGCTCGCCAGTCTTCAGCGAAATGACGGCGATTTCCATCTCGTCAAAGCCCGTGCCGTAAGCAGTGAACAGGACCGCCTGGCTGCCCGGCAGGACCTGCGGCCAGGCGTGGGCCGTTTCCACCTTCTCCCCGGTGAGCCGGGTCACTTCGGTCGGTGCCCCACCGCCCGAGGGAACCCGCACCAGGCCGGACGACCCCTGGTTGAATGCCGCAACGATATTGCCATCGTCACCCCAACTCGCGCCTCTGATGGGACTGGGTGCATCGCATAACGTCACGGGCGCGCCGCCCTGGGCTGCGATCTTCTTGAGCTTGCCATCCGCAAAAAAAGAGATCCATCGGCCATCTTGAGAAAAAGAGGGCGCCCTGGCCGACTCGGCGCCGGAGATGGCCACAAACCCACTCTGATCAAGCGAACGCATCGCCAGGCGACGATTGCCAGGCGCATCGCTCTCGGCGACGACGATCTGCGTACCGTCCGGCGAGAGCGCAAGCTGCGCCCCGCTGAACCTGTCAATGGTCCTGCCCGGCGGCAGTTCCACGCTGAGCCGCATCGGCAGGCGCGGCGGCGATGTGTGAAACGCGCGCCACCAGCCCACCCGCGGCGATGGCCGCACCCGCGATGCCGAGGACAGCCACAGCCCAGGCCAGCCGCTCGCGCACCTTGCGATGCGAAACGAGCGGCGCCGGGACGCTGGCCTGCGAACCTGCCTCGGCGACCCACTTCAGCTCCAGCAGCAGATCGCGGGCCGACTGCCAGCGGTCCTCAGGCTCTTTTGCAAGACATACACGGATGGCATGGTTGAGAGCTTGAGGCGCCAGTGGCCGCAGCGCGCCGATCGGCTCCGGCTCTCTTTCCAGGATCGCCGAGGCCACGCTGAGCTGACTCCTGCCCGAGAAGGCGCGTCGACCAGTCACCATCTCGTACAGCACCGAGCCGAAGGAGAAGATGTCACTCCGTGCATCCACCTCCTTTCCCTCGACCTGTTCGGGCGACATGTACGGAAAAGTGCCGGCCACCACGCCCTCCTGCGTGAGTGGCGTCGCTCGCGTCACCTCGGCCGTCAAATTCGCTCCCGCCGCCGGCAGGGGCGCAGCCTTCGCGAGGCCGAAATCGAGCAACTTGGCGCCGGCCCGGGTCACCATGATGTTGCCGGGTTTGAGATCACGGTGTACGAATCCCCCTCGATGCGCCGCGTCGAGGGCGCCGGCGATTTCCATCGCACATCGCAACACCTGGTCAGGCGGCAGGGGCCCCTTTTGAAGGCGCTCTGCCAGCGTCTCGCCTTCCAAGTATTCCATCACCAAGTAATCCACACCGTCCTGGTGGCCGATATCGTGGAGGGTGCAGATGTTCGGGTGGGATAGGGCCGAGACGGCGCGAGCCTCCCGCTCCAGGCGCTGTCTGCTCCCCGGGTTCTGAAGGAGGGTTTCGGGTAGGACCTTGATTGCGACGATCCGATCGAGCCGTGTGTCCCTGGCTTTGTAAACCTCTCCCATGCCACCTGAGCCGGCCACCGACAGGATCTCGTAAGGTCCGAGCTTCGTTCCAGGGGAGAGCGCCATGTTGATCGATGATTATACGCTCGGGCGAGACGGAGAGAGGGCCACCAAAGCGCGAGACCTGCTATTTCTTTTTTAGTTGAGCGGGCCAGTTCACCACCAGGGTCATGGGTGTGGAGGTTTGCGCCTGAGCGGCGGTGTTCACCAGAAACCGCTGGCCGTCCGGGGTGACGTCGAAGAAGGTCCCCGGCCGCTGCGGCCGAATCTCGAAGAGCGGTTGCGTTTGTCCCACTTTGAACGTGGAACCCTCGGCGCTCACTTCGGTCGCCATGATGCGCTCGCCCGGACTATCAAAGAAGACCTCTCTTCCGGTGCCGGACCAGCGGGGCAGAACGCCTCCGCTGGTGGAAACCTGCCACTTTCGTCCCGGCACCGGAAACTGAGTGACATACACCTCGGACCGTCCCGACTCATCCGAGGTGTAGGCGATCCAGCGCCCATCGGGCGAAAAGACCGCCTCCTGCTCCCGGAACGAAGTCTGCAGCACTGGGATCGGCTTACGGTCGCCAGACAATGGCAAGGCCCACACGTCGGATTGGGTTTTGGGGTCACCCCGAGTCGCAAAAAGGATGTAACGGCCATCGGCAGACCAGTCGGTGGGCATCTGCTCGCGGTCCTGTTCCAGGAGTAGTTCCTCGTTCTCGGAGCCTGTGTACGACTTGATGTACAGGTTGAATTGTCCCTTGCGGTTGGAGCTGAAGACGACGCGCGTGCCGTCCGGCGACCAGATGGGCCAGCGATCCGCGCCCGGATCGAACGTGAAGCGCGATCGCAAGCCGCGTGACACTTCGTAAATCCAGATATCCGGCGGCCCCGCGCTCGTGTCCAGGATGCCCGTAGCGACTTTCTGACGATCGCGCGAGATGCTGAGGTCCATGTAACCGGCTGAATCACCCAGCACGCCGGTCTGTTTCCCTGCCCGGTCGCGCCAAAGCAAGCTGGACCCGAAGATCTCTCCGCCAGTCTGATAGGCCAGCACTCCGGTTTGTGAGGCGGAGAACACTCCGAGGGCGCTGGCGGGTTCTCCCTGAACATTCTCGGCAAGGGGTACGGCCTCTCCCACCAGGTCGAGCCTGCCCAGATCGAAGGGCTGGGCCATCAGAGTATATCCGCGCAGAAAGAGCAGGTAGCCCGACGCATAGGCCGCGTTGACCTGTGTGCGGAGGAGAGACTTCGGAGGCTTTCCATCCAAAGACCCGATCTGGATGCCGTTGTTCTCGTTCGAAGTGCCCAGAGCGCCTAGTCGCACAAAGAAAAGGAAATGCTTCCCATCGGGAAGGAACTGGGGCCAGCGGTGGGAGGTTTCCCCGTGGGCCGTATCGACCCGGGTGACTGGAGTGGATGGGCCGCCGCTGTCCCGGACCTTGTGCAGGGGACCGTTGGGAGCCGGCGAGAAAACGATCACGCCGTCGCGGTTCCAGGTGCCGCCGCGTCCGACGACGCCCACCTCACAAAGCGTCAGTGCCGGACCGCCGCTGGCTTCGATTCTCTTCAGTCTTCCATCCGCAAAAAAGCCGATGCTGCGGCTGTCGGGAGACCAGAAAGGCATGCCGGCCCCCGCGGTGCCGGCCAGCGGCTGCGCCGTGAGCGAATCGACAGCCCGGACGTAGAGCACCTGGATGCCGTCGGCGCCTTGCGCGGAGAAAGCGAGCATGCGCCCGTCGGGCGATAGGGTCACGGGACCCTGATTTCCCCCACCGACGAAGCGAAAATTCGCTTTCTCGGGCGAGGGAATGAAGGCCCGCACGACCTGCGGTTCCTTCGAAACGCTGCGATAGTAGAGGACACCCAGCGCGGTCGTGGCCAGCAGGAGGGCGGCGGCGCCGGCCATCCACACCTGCTCGGCGCTTCTGCGACGCGTCGAGACTACGGCGGGAACCCCGGCCTGGGAGCCCCCCTCTTCAATCCACTTCAATTCGAGCAGCAAGTCACGCGCCGTCTGCCAGCGATCCTCCGGGTCCTTGGCCAGGCACTTGCGTATGGTGCGGTCGAGTGCGGGGGGCGTCAGCGGCGCCAGCGTGCTGATGGGCTCGGGATCTTTCTCCAGGATGGCCGAGGCCACGCTCAGCGAGCTCCTGCCCAGAAAGGCGCGACGCCCGGTGAGCATCTCGTAGAGCACGGCGCCGAAAGCGAAGAGGTCACTGCGCGCATCCATGTCGCGGCCTTCCACCTGCTCCGGCGACATGTACTGGAAGGTGCCGACAATCGTGCCGTGCTGCGTGATGGGTGAGGTCATGGTCGGCGCAACCGTGAGGCCCGAGCCGGGTGCGATCGGCATGCTGGCCTTGGCGAGGCCAAAGTCAAGCAGCTTGGCGCCGGCGGCAGTCAGCATGATGTTTCCGGGCTTCAGGTCGCGGTGCACCACGCCTTGGCGGTGCGCCTTATCGAGGGCGTCGGAAATCTGGATGCCGAACTTCAGCACCTGCGCCAGGGGAAGTGGTCCCTTTTCCAGGCGCGCCGCAAGCGTCTCGCCTTCGAGGAACTCCATCACCAGGTAATCCGTGCCATCCTGGTTGCCGACGTCGTGCAGTGTGCAGATGTGCGGGTGGTTCAGGCTGGAGACCGCTTTGGCTTCGCGCTCGAAGCGTTGGCGCAGCAGAGGATCGCAGGAAAGGTGGGCAGGAAGAATCTTGACGGCGACGGTGCGGTCGAGGCGCGTGTCGCGCGCTTTGTAGACCTCTCCCATGCCGCCGGCACCGAGCGGCGCTTCTATCTCGTAGGGGCCAAGTTTGGTTCCGGTCGCGAGGAGCATTGTGTCCCGCGCATTATAGAACAAAGGGCGGGTTAGGGGGGGGCGGGCTGGTAGATACAGTCGAGCAAGGCGACCGGGACAAACGCGCTGTGGGCACCTGGATCATCGGGCCGGCGCTCAGCGCGCCCACTCAATGGGGAACAGAGAGCCCGCCGTAGTCGCGTCGAGATTGACGCCGCACAGAGAGGCGGCACGCGACATGACCGGGTCCCGTCCGGAAGCCAGATCGTCTGCCGTCGGAAGCAGGATCTCATCGGGTGTGACGCCGGTCCCCTCACGCCCGGCGCCTCAGAAGGTATAGCGTGTCGCGATCCCGATCGTACGCGGCTGGTTCACGATGTACCCAACGCGCGCGAGCGTGCCGCGCTCGCGGTCGAGCGACAGGTACGCCAGCTCGTCGAGGACGTTAGTGCCGTAAAGCGAGACGTCCCAGCCGCCGTGCCGCAGGCCGACGCGCAGGTTCAGGATGTCATAGGCGGGCAGCTTCGGATTGTAGGTGAAGATGTTCTGCGTCAGCGGCCCGCCGATCGTGTTGAACAACGGCGGCGCGGTCATGTCGAGCGTGCCGAGGTCCTGGTCGCCGACCTGTGTATAGCGCGAGCCGATGTACTGCCAAACGCCGGTGACGTACATCTGCGAGCTGCCCGCCGCGAACCGGTAGATGGCTGAGAGCGCGCCCTGCACCTCGGGGACCGACGGCAGCCGGCGCCCTTCCTCGATGCCGGAGACGACGGTGGTGTTGCCGAGCGCGTCGGTCGAGGTGACCGTCGAGCGCAGCTCCCCGTTGTTGAAGCTGCCGGAGAAGGCGATGTCGAAATTGGCGGTCGGGGCCGCATCGTACTCGACTTCGATGCCGCGGCTTCTCGCCTTCGGAACGTTGATGACCAGGCGCGACGAGCAGGTGCCGGCGGTGACGGTCGTCTGCAGGTCCTTGATGTCCATATAGAAGAGCGCGAGGTTGACCGACGAGTTGCCGGGCAGCCTGCGCTGCTTCCAGCCGAACTCGTAGTTCCAGACCTTCTCGTCGTCCCACGTGTCGTAGCCGCCGAAGGTGACCAGATCCTCCACCGAGCAGAGCGGGATATTGAGCGGGTCGTTGATGCCGCCGAGGCGGAAGCCCTTCGACGCCTGCACATAGAGAGCCGAGTCCTCGTCGAGCATCCAGTTACCGATGACGCGCGGCGCAATGTCGTTCGCCTCGACAGTGCCGGGCAGCAACAGCACGCCGGTCGGGAAGTTCGGGTTACTGGCGAAGACGCCGTCGACCTCCCCCTTCTTCTCCTCGTGGTAGTCGTAGTAGCGCAGCCCGGCGGTGAGGCTGAAGCGCTTGGTGAGCTTCATGGTCACGTCGCCGAACAGAGCCCACTGATCGAGGTTGTACTCGAACTGGCTGAAGTAGATCGAGTCGAGGGGTGCGATGGCCCCCTGGGTCGGGATGCCGGTGGCGGCGGTGAACCCGGGCACCGAGACGTTCTGGCCGTAGTCGCGCTCGGCGCTCATGAGAAAGAGGCCGCCGAGCCACTGCACGCGATCGCTCTCCCCCGAAAGGCGCAGCTCCTGCGACCAGACCCCCGCGTCGGTGTTGTCGTACAGCGGCGAGTCGAGGGTGTAGACCGGCTCGGGGAAGCCCGCGGTCGCGCCGGTGAACGACGCCGTGAGCGCCGTGGTGTCGCGGATGACGCGGATCTTCCGGTCTACGTAGGAGGTGATGGAGGTGAGCGCCATCGGGCCGAAATCGTAGCGCAGGTTCACGTCGGCGAGCAGGAAATCGTCCTTGAACGACTCTTGGAGCTGGGTGAACTCCTCGCGGTCACTCAGCGTCACGGTCGGGCGGGTCGTCGTGAACGGGTTCGCGAGGATGTTGTAGGCGTCCTGCAGATTCCAGCCGTTCCGCTCGTCGCGTTGCACGGCCACGCGTGGCGTGATGGTCAGGTTCTCGCTCGGGACAAAGGCGACAGCGGCGCGCGCGCCGGAGCGGAAGCCATCGTTGACGTTGGAGTCGGTGCTCAGGTCCGGCTGCACGGCGTCAATATAGCCGGAGAGGTGCGTGTAGTAGCCGACGAAGCGCCCGGCCGTCTTGTCGCCCATCGGGACGTTGATCCCGGCCTTGACGTCGCCCACGCTGCTGCCGGCGTCGACGTCGGCGGCGCCAAATTCGACGAACCCCTCGTTCGACTCCAAGACCGGCTGGTTGCTGATGTAGCGCACGGTGCCGGTGTCGGACCCGGCGCCGAAGAGTGTCCCCTGCGGGCCGCGCAGTACTTCGACGCGGCCCACGTCGACGAGGTCGAGGTCGGGGGTGAAGAGCGACAACGAGATCGGCGACTCGTCGAGGTAGATGCCCACCTGCTCCTTCAGGCCGGGCTGGTCGCGCGCTATCTGGCCGGCCGAGACGCCGCGCATCGAGACCAGGCTCTGGCCGGGCCCGAGGTTCTGCACCCAGAACGAGGCAACGTTCGCCGCGACGTCCTCGATGTTCTGGGCGCCGCGGTCCCGCAGCTCCTGCTCGGAGAGCACCTCGATAGAGATCGGCACGTCGAGAGTCGAGCTCTCGCGCTTGCTGGCCGTAACCGTCACCACCTCTTTGGGCATGGCAAGGAGCGAGAAGGCGACCTGGTTCTCGCGTCCTGCCACGACTTCGACCTGAAGTGTCGGGCCCCAGAAGCCGGCGACTGTCGCCTGGACGCTATAGGACCCGGGCGGCACCGCGAGGCTCCAGGAGCCGTCCGCGCCCGTGGTCGCAGTCGAGGACTTTTTGGAGGTAGCGTTGGTGGCGGTGACCGTGGCGCCGGCGATGGGATTCTTCGCCGCGTCCCGCACGACCCCCTTCAGGGTCACGTCCGCCGACTGGACCAGCGCGGGCGACTGGGCCAGCGCGGGCGATGAGGCCAACGTCGCGACGATCGCGACGGCTGGCAGGAACGACTTCTTCAGGAGACGCATCTCGTACCCCTCCGGGTAACTCCCCAAGACTGCCAGTTGGCTTGTCGGTGCAAAGTGAGGCAGGAGCAGCATAGCAATGGCCGCGCCAGGGCGGCCCGGTAGGGGCCGGGATTGTGTCTTGTTTATCTGCAAGGGTTTAGAGACGGCCCGACGGCGGCACCCGGGGAGGAAAGCCGACTCTATATGAGGGATGCATAAACCCTATGCGCGCCGGCCCGATTAATCCCGCCCCACCCCGAGTGCGTCGGCCACCCGGTTGATGTAGTTGAACCAGGAGGCGATCAGAGTGATCTGCAGGATGCCGCGATCGTCGAATCCGGCGGCGCGCAGCTGGTCGTGATGCGCGGGCCCGATGCGCGTCGCGTCCCGGGTCAGCTGCTCGACGTACTCGAGCATGACGCGATCCTGGTCGGAGATCGGCGCGCTCCGGAAGTCCTTCCGAATCGACTCCGCGAACTGGTCGTCCATCGTCACGCGACGCAGAAACTCTGCGTGGGATTCCAGTCAATAGTGGCACCGGTTGGTCGCCGACACGACGGTCGTGATCATCTCATGCCGGCGCCGGGAGAGGGGGAGATCCGGCGATAGCAGCGCGCCGAAGGTGGCGAAGGCGTGGTGCAGCGCCTCCGGGATGAGCGTGTGCGTGCCGACGATGCTGGTCGCGCCGTCGTCGCCAGAGTCGCGCTCGTACTCCTTCGGGTAGAGCGCATGCTGAGCCTCGAGGGCGCGGCGCAGCGCCTCGTCGGCGCGGGTGAACGGGATCGTCTTGATCCAGGTCATGGGGCCTCCTCGTGCCGCCGCGCCAGGCGCGGCGACACCACGAATCGATACACCGGATAGCCGAGCGCGACGACCAACGTCCCGAACGCCGCCTCGAGCGGCCTGCCGGCGAAAAACAGCGCGATGAGTGTCATGAGCAGCGCGAGAAACGCCAGCGGCGTCACCGGGTATCCCGGCACGCGGAAGACATTCCCGGGCGGGTGGGGGAGCCGATACAAGCCCGCGACCGTGAGTGCGAGGAACGCCACCGTGACGCAGATGAAGTAGGCGAGGATGGCCTCGAAGGTCGCGAAGCCGACTGCGACGCAGCCGAGGACCGCCTGCAGCGCGATGGCGCGCACCGGCGTCCCGAAGCGCGGATGGCGCCGCCCCACGGCGGCGGGGAAGAGGCCGTCCTTCGCCATCGCGTAATAGACGCGGGGCGCGGTCATCAACACCGCCGCGAGGCTCCCGGCGATCGCCACGAGAACGATCGCCGCGAAGACGCGCCCACCGTCGACACCGAAGAGCGCCACGCCGGCCTGCGCCGCGAACGCCGGCCCGGAGCCCGCCGCCTCGATCGGCACCAGATGGATGAAGGCGCCGCTCGTCAGGATGTAAATGACCGTCGCGATGCCGACGCCGATCGCCAGCGCGCGCGGCAGGGTGCGCGTCGGGTCGCGGATCTCACCGCCGATCTTGGCGATGTCCCAGAAGCCGCCGAACGAAAAGAAGGCGCCGAGGATCCCGCTGGCAAGGCCGGCGACAAGAGGAGCCGACCCGGCCCGCGGCGCGACGAACGGCGCGAAATTCGACCACGCGCCGCGCGACGAACCGAGCCCCATGAGGATGATCGTGCCGAGAAGGAGAACCTTCACGAGCGCGAGGCCACGCACCACGCTCCCTCCGATCCGCACGCCGAGCGCGCTGAAGAGCGCCAGGACCAGAATCAACGCCATCGCCACCAGCTTTTCCCCGACGGCATCGAGCGGCACAAGCGCCGCCGCGTAGTGGCCGAACCCGGCCGCCAGCGCGGCGGTGAGCCCCGGATCCATGACGAGCAGGCTCTTCCAGCCGTATAAGAATGCGATGCCCGGTCCCCAGGCCTCGCGCAAGTAGACGTAGCCGCCGCCCGCCTCGGGAAAGCGCGCCGCCAGCTCGCCGTAGCAGAGCGCGCCGCAGAAGACTGTCGCCCCCACCGCGAGCCAGACTGCGAGCACCCAGAACGGGGACCCGAGCGCCTTGGTCATCTCGGCGGGCGTGAGGAAGATGCCTACGCCGATGACCTCTCCGACGACGAGCGCCGCGGCGGAGTCGAGGCCGAGGGTGCGGGGTGCGGCGTTCACGTCGGCTCTCTTAGTCAAACCCAGCATGGCCGGCGTAGCGCTGCAAGAGGCGTTCCATGCGGGAAGCGCTCGGATGGCATTCCGTCACCTGCATAAACCGTGCACGGAGAAGAGTTAGGAAAGAGGGAGCGGGCGCGACCACCCGGCAGGCGACGGGCCGGGCATAGAACCTATGGATCACGGCCGAGCCCGGCTGCGGCGACGTGGATTGTTAGGAGCATGCTGACGCTCACGATCGCGAGGCCCGAGGAGTCGTCGGCTGGCCCCGTCGCAGGCTCCACAGTCCGCGCGCCGATAGGACGAAGGACAACATCCCGCTCGCGCCAAGCGCGATGTTCGTCCAGACCCAAAAGAGGGCGCCGCTGGAGTTGGCGGCGATCCGGCCGCCGATAAGTCCCGCCCCCTGCATGTGGAGGACAGGGACGCCAGACGCAAGGATGGACCCGAGAAGGAGGATGACCAGCCCCGATCGCCGTTCGGCGAGCACCAGCGTTGCGGAAAGCCAGACTGCCAGGATGAGGAGGCCCCCAAAAGCAGAGACGGTTCCCGGCTCGAGCCCACGGGCGACTTCGTCCGCCCAGTGCAATGAGAAGAGGAGGATCGAGAGCAGAGACGTGATGGTCAGCGTGACCTTGTGTTTCATTTGAAGAACTCCTTGCCGAACTCGTTCATCGGCTCGCGCTTCGTTTACTCGCCGCCGCCGGTGGCTCGCGTTCTGCTTGCTCCGACTCAAACCGGAGAAGGTCGCCAGGCTGGCATGAGAGCGCGTCGCAGATCGCCTCGAGCGTCGAGAAGCGGATCGCGCGCGCCTTGCCGGTCTTGAGGATCGAGAGGTTGGCCAGCGTCATTCCGACCCGATCGGCGAGCTCGGTCAGCGTCATCCGCCGATCGTGAAGGAGATCGTCGAGCTTGACGGCGATCGCCATGTCAGACCGTCCCTTCCAGGTCTTCGCGCATGCGCGTGCCTTCGGCGAACACGCGGGCCAGCAGGAACGTGAGGAGCACGGCGAGCCAGCCGCTGATTGAAAAGCCTGCCTGGAAATGGAACGGATGCGCCGGCGTCGAAATGGCCTTCGCGATCGCGCCAACGAAGAGGCTGAGAATCTGCAGCGCGAGCAGCGCCCAGGCGATCGCCTGCAGACGGGACGCGTTCGCGGCGACAAACGGTTCGCCCGCGCGAACGGTCTCAACGATCGCGAGCAGCCGTCTGAGAACGAGATAGTTCAGCGGGATCCCGATGAGGCCGATCACCGCGATCGCGCGCAGGCCCAGGACCACGCCGTCAGCCTCAGGCGAAGGAGACAAATGGAGCGAGCTCATGATCCATCGCCTGGTGGGCATCGCGAACAGCAGGATGGCAATCACGGCGCCGGAGATCCAATTCAGGACGATGAGAATCCGCAGCACGACGTGTGCGATAGGAAGGGCGGCGGAAGAGGCTGGCTTTGACATGATTCGGTAACCTCCTAGTTATTGAATATCAATAACTCAGTTATCGATTATCGTCAAGTAAAATATCGATAATTGATAAATTAGCCCGGTCGGATTCGCGAGGAATCCTATGGAGACGTTCTAGTTGGGGGAGGATATGAGGATACTTGGTGGATGGGCCGCGGAGCTTCAGAACCTTCCGGCGTCTACGTCCTTAAGGAATGCGATGACGCCGTCCATGTAGGTTTTCTGGTCGTCGTACATGGCAAGGTGGCTCCCGTTGGCGCAGTACAGATAGCGCCCCTTCTTCAGCTTCTTCGACATCATCTCCATGAATTGGGGATCCATCGTGTCGTAACGGGCGCCGATGACGAGCGTCGGGAGGGTGATCTTCACGAGGTCGGCGGTCCGGTCCCAGCGGGCGAGCTTCCCGCTGGCCCTGAACTCACTGGGTCCTTGCATGGGAACGTAGACCTTGGGGTTCAGATGCTTGAGCGCCCGCATAACGGGATCGGGCCACTGTTCCGCCGGCAACCGGAGGATGTGCTTCTCGTAGTGGCTCGGCATGAGAAGCTCCATGTAGCGTGGGTCGTCGGTTTTCCCTGCGTCTTCCAAAGCCTGGATCTCGGCCAGGGCTTTCGGATCCATTCCCGGCACCAGAGCCTTCTCGGCATATTCGTTATAGGCCGGAATGCTGGACATCATGTCCGAGATGATGAGCCCCCTGCAGTTCCCGGGGTACTTCAGCGCGTACTCGATGGCGAGGATGCCGCCCCACGAGTGACCGAAGAGGTAGAGGTTCTTCCCGTCGAGCCCCAAAGCTTTCCGGACCTGCTCGACTTCATCCACGAACCTCGGGATCTCCCAAAGGTCCGCTTCATCGGGCTGGTCGCTGTACGCGGAGCCCAGCTGGTCGTAGTAGTAGTACTCGACGCCGGCGCCGGGGAGATAGCTGTCGAAGGCCTCGAGGTATTCGTGGGTGAACCCGGGCCCTCCATGGAGCAGCAGGACCTTCACCGTGGGATTGTTTCCGACGCGCTTGGTCCAGACGTGGAACGCGCCCTTGGGCGTGTTGATAGGGATCATCCTGACCCCTCCGCCCAGGACGTCGCTCCGGCCTGTGTTGTCGAAGTAACCTTCCGCGGCCGGCCTGCCGGGGGCCGGGGCCTGAGTGCAGGTCATGGTCAGAGCGGCGAGAGCAGACAAAACGATGAGTCGCTTCATGGGTCCTCCCTAGCTGGTAAGGTGCCGCCCGAGAAGGATCGCGCCGGGTTTCTTTCGGTGGGAAGGTCGATCGTCGGGCAAGGTTCGAGCGCCGGCGCTACGGGACCCAGCCGGGCAGGGCGGCCGCCTGCCGGATCCAGGTCGCCAACTGCGCCTCGTCGAGCGGGTCGTCCTCGTGAATGTCGAGGTAGCGCACTTCCTTGTGCTTGGACTCGCCGGGGGGGACAGGACGCAGCGACGTGCCGCGGAAGAAAGCCACCTTGATGTAGTTCGTGAAGGTATGGAAGTCGAGGAACCAGCCCCGCCCCTCGACTCCGTAGAAGGGCGAGTTCCATTTGACCGCTTTGCGCACGCCGGGGACGGTGCGCGCGATGAGCGCGTCGAGGCGGCGCCCGACGTCGCTTTTCCAGCCCGGCATGGCCGCGATATAGGCCTGCACCGGGGCGTCGCCGTCGGCCTTCGCGATCTGAGGGTTGCCGCTGGCGAGGAGGGTCGGCTTCGCGGCCGCCGCGGGGCGCTTGCTCTTGATTGCGGTGACTCTGGGCACTGCATCGTGCGCCTGCAGGTTCTTCACCGCGGCCTTCGAACCGACCCGCTTGGCGGCGGCCTTCTTTGCGATTGTCGCCGACTTCTTGGATGTCTTGTCGGCCATTGCGTTCACTCGAGGACTGCGGTGCCTTCGACGTCGAAGGGCGCTGCCGAAATTATCCCCCGGCCCCCGGCCCAAGAGCAAGCTCAATCCGGGTCTGTGGGCAGGCCGATCTTCTTCAGCAGGTTCGTCGGGGATCGTACGCTGGTCGATCGTCTCGCTCGTTCAAATCCCGCTCGTTCATGCGAGTAGCCCATTGAGAATCGCTCTGCGATATGGGATCTCGGCAAGAAGGTGTCCATGGACTCCATGGCGGTGTTGCCCGCCTGGTCGGTGGCGATCATCTCGATCGCAATTTCAGTTGACTCCTCCGCGTGACTGGCATACGCTCTCGGCCCTCCCGATCAACCGAGGCTCAAGATGGAGCATCATTTCCTTCCGAGCCGACAGATCCCTCACCGCTATTCCTCGCGGGAACATTCCCTCGTCGACCCCTCCATCCACGTTTGCCATGATTCAAGGAGGCTCCAATGTCGACCCATCGTCCCCCGGCTCCGTGGCTGCTCGCAGTCGTCCTACTCCTTCTAGCTCTCCTTCCCGTCGGAGGGCTTGCCAATGACCGGATCGAGTGGAAGACGCGAGGACCCGGCAACGGCGGCAACATGGTTTTCGTGGCGGTAAGCCCGGTAGACCCGAGAATCGTGCTGATGGGCTCCGACACGGCGGGCATCTTCCGCTCAGTGGACGGCGGCTTGACCTGGCAAATGCGGAACGACGCGCTGGTGCATCCGGGCCGATTCGCAGGGTACCCCTTCAGAAGCTTCGCCTGGGATACGTTCGATACTAACATTGTGTACAGCGGAACTCTCAAAAGCACCGACGCCGGGTTCACGTGGCACGAGACGGTCAACAATCCCTACATCCTCAACGGAATCGACGCGGTCGATCCGGCGAACCACGACGTTGTCTATACGATCGGAGATGGCGCTGGGTCGCTCACAGAGATGAAGGTTTACCGGACGCAGTGCGCTTGGGACAAAGCTTCATGCCCCAATCCCCCCTATGACTCCTCGATCGTCACGGAAGATAATGGGACGCCACTGCAGGGCGCTCTGGTACGAGCCCTGGTGGTCGACCCGACGTCGCAGGGTCACCTGTTTCTTTGTACAAGCAAAGGAATCCGTGAGACCAACTATGCCCCTGGCGCACAGTGGCACGAACTGACTGGTGCGCCGGTTCGCGATTGCAATAGCTTGAGGATAGCGAGCGGCAACCTCGTCGCCGTCTTCGAGACGCAATGCAAATGCCCGAATCAGACGGAGGGAAACTGTAAGAGCCTTTCGGAGAGCCCTTCGTGCGGGTGGAGGGAGGTGGAATCCTGGAAGGGAGGCGTCTACCGGCGGCCGGTGAACGCCACCTACGCTGCGCAGTGGACATGCCTCAACCACGCCGACGATGCCGATATCCTCGCCAATCTAAACCCCGGCTTCGAGGACCAGTCTCAGCCTTTTCCCATCCACTGGGTCAATGCAGGTCAAACAACCTGGGAGTGCAACAATGTCCAGTGGCCGGCGCGCACCGGCCTTTGTTCGATGCGAATGGATATGGGGACCTTGGGAGCGGCGCTTTACGCCGACCTGGTCACGGTACAGCCGGACACGATCTACAGGATCTCCGCATGGAGCAGGATGAATTATCCTGGCTGCCCGGCCAACACGAGGACGCTCCACGCTCAGCTTTATTTCTTTACTGACGCGCAGGGCACAGTGCCCATGTACTTCCCCGGCGGTTTTTACAACACGATGAACCCATGGTTCACCCATTCCCTCCAGAACGCGGAGACGGGAGGGTGGAGGAAATTCGAGAGCCTGTTCCGGGTCCCAGCCAGCGCTCATTCTGTCAAGCTTGGGTTCTTTACTGCTCCGGACGGAGGGCCCTGCACGGGGTCCACCTGGGTGGACGATGTCTCCATCGTGCCCACACATGGACTTCCGAAGGTTAACGGGGGCGTGGGGCTCGGTGATTCTCTGGCCTTTGTGGACTTTGGAGCCCTCGTCTTAGACCCCACCGATCCGAACACGATCTACGTCGGGACGCGGGAAGGATGGAGTACTTTGTTCGGAGCCGACACGGCAGGGATTTGGAAGTCCCATTGGAATACGACCCTGCAGAGAATCGAATGGGATCTCGTGACTCGAGCTTCTTACCGGGACAATGTCCTGGATGGGGTCATTTCAGCGCCGCAGTGCGGCAATGGAAGATGCGAGGGACGAGGCGAAAACTGCACTACCTGCCCGATAGACTGCACTAACAGCAAGAACTCCGGAATTCCTACGGCAGGCTGCTGCGGCGACAACTCCTGCGTCACGGGGGAGCACGGCGATAACACCGGGAATCTCCACTGCCTGGTAGATTGTCCCTGGGAGCCCGACCCGAACCGCGTCGGGGTCTGCACGGCAGGCGTGCGCGCGGGTCTCGACTGCGATGTCACGGCCGACTGCCCGGGTAGTACCTGCAACACCAGCGCCGGCGCCGTGCCGTACTACGAGGAGGGTGGCTCCGGCGGCATACGCATTTGGGATTTCGCCATCGGGAGCGGAGCCTCCGGTCACAACACGGTCTACGCCGCGAGCGAGCAAGGGTACGTGACGACCAACGGCGGGGCCAAGTGGACGGAGGTCAGCTCCGATCATCAAATCAATGCGACGACCCCTCCCTACTATACGACCTGGAAACCCCGCGGGGACACGCACGCCGTGATCGTCAGTCCCGTGGTGACCGACCCCCGCGTGCCGGCAAGGGTGTACTACGGGGATCAGGACAATTATTTCAAAGTCAGCTTCGACTCGGGACAGACCTTCTCGACGGAGGGAAATCCCGACTGGCTCAATCTGACCCCGCAGGTGCTGTGGCACTCGGTCCATTCCATCGTCCTTGATGCGAACGACTTCAATAAGGTCTACTGCGGCATCTCGGCCGGTCTTACTGGCTTCCCGGGGGGCGGAGGGGTCGTCAGAGGCGAGTACGATCCGAGCGCTATGCCACTCGAGAAACATTGGAAGTGGTTTCCCGTCGGGAATCAGGCCACCTTTCCGAAAGATGGCAGGGTAGACCTGGTGCGTGACAACCAGGGAAGCTTCTACGCTGCCATATGGGGAAAGGGTGTCTTCAAGTTGGATTCGATGGGCAATTGGTCGAATTGCCCGCCGAACTGCCCCGCACAGTCCTATGGCAACTGGGATTCACCCCCTACAGGCTGGGAGCTCTACAACATCGCCCTGGAGCCCATCTCCCAGAGACTTTATGTTTCGGCGGGTTTCCCGGCGGAAACACCGTCGGGGTCCGACAGCACGGGCATATGGGCCAGCAATGATCGCGGTGCGAATTGGACCAAGATTTCGGCTTCAGAGCCCGCACTCAGTGGGGCCATCATCGATTTCATCGTACCGAACGGCCCCAACACGCTTTTGGTGGCCGCAGAAGGCCGGGGCGTGTACCGCGGAACCCTCTCCGGTAGTACCTGGTCGTGGGGGACAGCCGTTCTGGACAAACCGCAGGTCAGCGGACTGGCCATATCCCCCCTGGATTCCTCCCTGGTGTATGCCTTCTCCGATCAGCTTTGTTGCGCCGCCGATTCCGAGCTCTCTCAGCCCAGAGCCGGGATCTGGAAAAGCACGAACGGCGGAAAGTCGGGAAGCTGGGGATCGGCCCCCCTTCCGAATGACAGCGTGAACAGCAGTCTGGCCTTTCTCGCGTATGGGCGGCTTTCCTTCTCCGCGGTGAATTCGCGGACGCTCTATGCGGCCACGGGAGGGGCGGGAGTGTTCGAGGGAAGCGTTCTTTGCAGCGACCCGACCCGGGAATTCGAGTGCGCAACCCGAGTCAACGCCAGCAGTCAGGGCATATCTCCCGGAAGCGTCGTTTTCGGACAACTATCGGACTTGTCGGCTGCCACATTCGACGATACCTACGAGACCTTGAGTGAAAGCACGAGCGGTACGCGGCGGCTGACGGCGACTTGGACGTTCTCGACCGCACTTGCCGGAGTGGACTACAAGGTTCGAGTCGAGGGGGCGAAGCTGGGCACCTCCTCGGACACCTTTACGGTTTCTATCTTGAAAAAGTCTGGTGCGTGCAGTGGCTCGGAGAGCGGCTACACGAATCTTTTCGACCTTCCCGCTCAAGATGAAGATGACGTACTGGTCGGCTCGGCCGGAAAACTGACAGGAAGTCAGAATACCTTCTGCGTGCGGCTCAAGGACGGATCAGACAGCGACATCATCACCGACAGTGTGATCATGGATCGGGTTTATCTGGTCCCCACTTCTCCGCCCCCTGAAACCGTGGCGGCGACCGACGAGCCGCAGGGTTCGTCCCCGGGGATCATCTTCTCCGGCTCCTATCCGGACACCCGGACCTCCGATGATCGGTCCGAAGCTCTTCAGGAGACGCTGCAGTCCGGAAATTCTCGTCTCACGCACGTCTGGAAATTCACCGGGGTTCCGACCGGAGCTTCGCACCTTCTTCACGTGGAGGGACATCGACCCGCGAATACGGAGCTTGAAAACTTTCAGTTTGCTTTTTCCACCGACGGGACCAGTTACACCAACATCACCGGCGCTCTGATCAACACCGAGCAGGACGTGGCCGGTGGAACCAACTATACCTTCGGCACCGGAAGCTTGTCCGGCACCGTGTATATCCGCGTCACGGACACAAATACGACGGGCGCCGTCCTCGACACCCTGTACGTGGATCATCTGACCATCCTGACGGTGCCGTAGAACGGAGCCGCTGCAGAAGCCCCTAGGCCGAAATATTCAGGAGGCGGGTTCGACTCCTACCGCCTCCACCACTCTCGTTATTCGCACCGCAGCGCGGTCATCGGATCGACGCGCGCGGCCCGGTGTGCGGGGAGCCAGCTTGCCGCCAGGGCAACGAGCGCCAACAGCAGCACGGTCACGGCCAGGGTGAGCGGATCGCGGGCGCCCACGCCGAACAGCATGCTGCTCATCATTCGGGTCAGAGCCAGGGCGCCGGCGACCCCGGCGGCGATGCCGAATGAAGTCAGGAGCATGGCGCGCCCCACGATGAGCCCGAAGATGTCGCGCTGGCGCGCGCCGAGCGCCAGGCGCACACCGATGTCGTGGGTCCGCTGCGCCACGTGATAAGCCATCAGGGCGAAAAGGCCGATGCCCGCGAGCAGCATGGCCAGGGTCGCGAAGATCGTAAAGAGTGTCATGGTGAACCGGCGGGGTGCGGTCGATTGCTCGATGAGGTCATCCATGGTGCGGATTTGCGACACCGGCACACCGGGATCCATGGCCCGCACTTCACCGCGCAGAATGTCGGCGAAATCGCGCGGATCGCGGGCGGTGCGCATGACGATCTGCATCGGATTCCAGAACCCGTACGTGAAGTTCATGTAAACCACGGGCTCCGGTGTTTCGTTGAGCGCGAAGAGCCGTACGTCGCCCGCCACGCCGACGACCGTGACCGGCGGATTGCTCGTGGCCCAGGGACGGAACTGGCGGCCGATCGGATCCTGCCCGGGCCAGCACCGCTGCGCCAGGGCCTCGCTGATCACGACGCCGCGCAGCTCGCGCGGTTCCGGTGCCACGTCCTGTTCGTTCAAATCGCGCCCCCGGCGGATCGGGATTCGCATGGTGCGGAAATATCCGGGGGATACCAGGCGCCACTGCGCCGAGGGGTGTTGGCCGTCGGCGGAGACCGGCGCGCCGTCGACGAGCACCTCCATGGCCGTGCCGTTGCCGTCCATCGGCAGGGCGCTGGACACCGCCACGGAATTGATGCCCGGCATTTCGCGCAGGCGCTCCAGGAGCCGCTTGTGGAACGCGAGGAACTCCTTGTACGACGAATACCTCTGATCGGGGAGGTTGATGCTGGCGGTGAGGAGACTGCGCGCCTCGTAGCCGGGGTGCACGCCGAGCAGCGCCGCCAGGCTGCGCAGCAGCAGCCCGACGCCGACGAGCAGGACCAGCGAGAGCGCGACTTCGGCGACCACCAGCGCGCTGCGCGCCCGCTGGCGTGATGCGTCGCCGCTCGCCCCCTCCTTGAGCATCCCATGGAAGTCGACGCGCGTGGCGTGCAGTGCCGGCGCGAGCCCGAACAGGATGGCAGTGAACACCGACACGCCGAGCGTGAACCAGAGCACATGGTGATCGAGGGAGATCTCATCGGCCCGCGGCACCGCGTTGCCGGCCACCACCCCCAGCGCAGCGATCCCCCAATGGGCGAGGAGCAGTCCCAGGCCGCCACCCACCACTGCGAAGAGGAGCGCTTCGACGAGGAATTGGCGCACCAGGCGAGCGCGGCTGGCGCCGAGGGCAGCCCGAATGGCGATCTCCCGGCGGCGCGCGGCGCTGCGGGCCAGCAGGAGATTGGCGACATTGGCGCAGGCGATGAGCAGCACCAGCGCCACCGCCGCCAGGAGCACGTACAGCCCGCGGCGCGACGGTTGCGGAACGATCCAGTCGTAAAAGCTGTCCAGGTTCACGGTCCAGCCGCCGTTCGAGTCGGGGTACGCCCGCCCCAGACGTTCCGCGACGCCGGCCAGCTCGGTCTGTGCCTGCCGCAGGCCGACACCCGGCTTCAGCTTGCCGTAGACCGAGAGCCGGTGGTCGTCGCGCGCCTCGGCAGGATCGGGGCGCAGGGGCACGAACAGCTCGTACGGACGCCAGTTGAAATCCGGTACGACGCCGATCACCGTGTGCGGTGCATCGTTCAGGGAGATGGTGCGCCCGACGATTGCCGGATCGCCGCCGAAGCGGCGCTGCCACAGTCCGCGCGTCATCAGGACGACGCGCTCCTTCTGCCCGGCAGCGTCCTCCTCCGGCAGAATGCCGCGGCCCAGCATCGGACGCACCCCAAGCATCGGGAAGAAATCGTGCGTGACCGCCATGCCCGGGATGCGCTCCGCCTCGCCGCCTACCGTGAGGTTGAGCGGCCGGGGGTTCGAGGCTGCCAGCCGCTCGAACGAGACGCTCTGCTCGCGCCAGTCGAGAAAATTCGGTTGCGACACGGCGAATTGCGGCCAGCCACGCTTCGGGTTGCTCTCCCAGATGACCACCAGCCGCTCGGGATCAGCATAGGGCAGCGGCCGCAACAGGACGGTGTTGAGGATGGTGAACACCGCGGCGTTGGCGCCGATGCCGAAGGCAAGCGTGAGCAGCACCGCCGCCGTGAAGCCGGGATTCTTGCGCAAGAGGCGGATGGCGTGGAGCAGGTCGGCCGCGACTTGCGTGGCGATCAGCGCGATCCTCGATGCGAGCGACCTGCGACCCATGCCCACGGCCATTGAGGTGCCGGGGGAGCCTTGCGGCGCTCCCGCACCACTCTCCAGGCTATCGAGCAGACGCTGGTCGATCTCCCGGCGGTGGCGCGTATCCGAACGGGTGATTTCGCGCGCCAGGGCGTCCCAGTCCTGCACATCGCGTTGGGCCTCGGCCTCTGCTTCGCTCGCCGAGACGCCGCGCTTCAGCGCCCCAAGGTACAGGTCCTCCAGGTGCTGCGCGAGATCCTCGACGATCTCTGCCTCGCGCTCCGCCCGCAGACCCGGAAGCCGCAGTCGTTCCCGGACGTACTTTCGCCAGTCAGGCATGACCGCGCCCCTCCACGCGATTGATCGCGGCGATGAATTCCAGCCTGCGCGGCATCATTTTGCAGTCATTCATACTTGAGTGCCTCCATCGGATCGACCCTGGTGGCCCGCCGCGCCGGAACGTAGCAGGCCAGTAGCGCCACGAGCGCCAGCAACGCCGCAATCACGATGAATGTCGGCGGATCGGTCGCCCGCACTTGGAATAAGAGAGTCTCCATCCACCGCGTCAGCGCGTAGGCGCCCACCAGGCCCAGCGCGACGCCGACCAGCGCCAGCGCCATGCCATGGCCGATCACCAGCTTCAATACGTCGCTGGGCCGTGCGCCCAACGCCATGCGAATGCCGAATTCATGCTTGCGTTGCGCCACACCGTGCGAGATCACCCCGAAAAGTCCCGAGGCGGCAAGCACCAATGCCGCGCCCGCGAAGACCGTCAGCAGATAGAGATTGAAGCGGCGCGGGGAGACCGAAGCAGCCAGATACTGCTCCATCGTACGGATGTTGGAGGTCGGCGCGTCCCGGTCGACTGCCTGGATTTCGCGGCGAACCGCCGCCTGCAAGGCCAGCGGATCGACCGCAGTGCGCAGCACCCAGTACTGATTGTTGGTCAGGAACACCACGCCGTCTTCATGAGCTTGATGGAGGGGCAGGTAGATATGAGGCGACGGGTCGACGTCCAGGCTGAGGTGCTTGACGTCTCCGACCACGCCCACGATCTGCACGGGTCGCGGGCCTTGGTCGTTGTCATCGATGCGAAGCTGCGCGCCAAGCGGGCTGCCGTTCGGCCAGTAGCGCCGGGCGAGGCTCTGACTGATGAGCGCCACGGGCACTGCGTTCGACGTGTCATGCTCGTTGAATTCACGCCCGGCGATCAGCGGAATCTTCATGGCGCGAAAATAGCCGGCGCTGGCCACACGATAGTCCGCCCACATCGCTTCATCCGGTGGGGCGGCTCGTCCCTCGATGGTGAAAGGAACGCTGGCCAAGACTCCGCTCAACGGGAGCGCGGAGGTGAAGCCGACCGCAATGACGCCGGGCAATCTCTCGAGCCGTGGGCGCAGAGCGTCGAAAAAGGCGGCGACGGCGGCGCAGTTGGTATACCGCGCCTTGGGCAATGAAAGCCGGACAGCCAGTACGTTCCGAGCGTCCAAGCCAGGGCTGATCCCTTGCAGTCGGAGAAAGCTCTTGACGAGCAAGCCGGCTCCCACCAACAGCACCAGGGAGAGCGCGATTTCGGAAATAGCGAGCAGACTCCGGGCGCGACTTTGCCGCACTCCGCCGACGAATCCGCGCCCGCTTTGCTTGAGATCCTCGTTGAGGCTCACGCGCGTGCTTTGCCAGGCCGGGGCCAGGCCGAAGATCAGTCCCGCCAGCAGCGAAAGCGCAAAGGTGAACCCCAGAACGCGCAGATCCACCCCGACCTCGGCGGTGCGCGGCAGGCTCGGCGGACCGAGAGCCAGTAGCAGGGGAATGCCATAGTAGGCGAGCAGCAACCCGGTCGCGCCACCGATCAGAGCGAGCAACAAGCTCTCGGTTGCCAGCTGCTGAATCAAGCGCCGGCGCGTCGCGCCAAGCGCCGTGCGGATGGCCATCTCCCGGCGACGCGCCGACGCGCGCACCAGCGCCAAATTCGCCAGATTGACGCAGGTGATCAAAAGTACCGCTCCGACGGCCGCAAGCAATACCCATAACGCGAGGCGGAAATTGCCCACGACTTCTTCATGCAGTGGAGTGAGTGTCAAGCCCAGCTTCTGCGCATTGGCAACAGGGTATTGTCGCCGGAGCCGTTCGGCCACCGATGTCAAGTCCGCTTGAGCCTGCTCGCGCGTCACGCCCGCCTTCAGGCGCGCCACCGCGCGCAGGAAATTCACCGAGGTGCGCACGCCCCGCCACGGGTCGGCATCGGGCGCGAGGGGAATCGCCAGCTCGGCTTCCCGGACTGGGAAGAAGAAGTGCGGCGGCAGGACGCCCACGACCGTGTAAGCGGTGCCATTGAGGGTCAGCGTCTTTCCCACCAGCTGCGGGTCGGCGCCGAAGCGCCGCTGCCAGAGGCCATGGCCCAGGACCACGACGTTCTCCTGACCCGGAGTATCATCCGGGGGAAGCAAGGTGCGTCCGACCGCCGCCTCGACACCGAGCATTTGAAAGGCGTTGGCCGAGAGTCGCAGCCCCTGGAATCGCTCAGGCTCGCCACGATCCGTGAGATTGGCGCTCCAATTGGCGTAAGCAGCGATCCCATCGAGGCTTTGATTCTGATCCCGATAGTCGATGAAATCCGGGAGGTTGAAGGGGCGGTTGTCGGAATCGGCCCGGCGCGACGTGACGGACACCAGGTTCTCCGGCTGCCAGAATGGTAGCTGCCGCAGCAGGATGCCGTTCACGAAGCTGAAGATCGCCGTATTGCCGCCTATGCCGAGCGCGAGCGCCAGCACCGCCACCGCTGTGAAGCCGGGCTGCTTGAGCATGGTGTGGATGCCGTAACGCAAATCCTGCCATAGATCTCCCAGCACATTCTTCCGCCCTGCGCCCAGGACGACGGGCTCGGAAACCGCCTGGCGTTCCACCCGTCGCAGCTCCCGCACCAGGAATCCACTATCACGCAACTCGGCTAGCGTGGCTCGATGGGCTTCTTCCTCCGTCGCCGAGCCGGCACGCAGCTCGGCATAGCGCTCGTCCAGATGCTGCGAAAGCTCCTCGGCGATCTCAGCTTCGCGCCCTGGCGCGAGCTTCAAGCTGCGAAGCCGCCGCCTGATCTCATGTTCCCAATGAGGCACGGATACGCTTTCTCCCGAAACCGTTCGCAACCAGACGCACTATCGAACTCACTTCCGCCGTGCGGCGCTCAGGCAGGCTCGAGCCCGGTGATCCGGTTGATGGCCTCGACGAAGGATCGCCACTTGGTGCGTTGCGCGGCCAGCACCTTCCTCCCATCGGAGGTCAATTGATAATAGCGTCGCCGTCGCTGCCCGGCTTTCTCCACCCAGCGGCCCTTGATCCAGCCACGTCTCTCCAACCGGTAGAGCAGCGGGTAGAGCGAGGCGACGTTGAAGCTCAACGCCCCATCGGAGCGTGCAGTGATGAGCTTGCTGATTTCGTAACCGTGCCGGCCGCGCTTTTCAACCAACGAGAGGATCAACAGCTCGGCGCTGCCCTTCTTCAATTCGCGGTCAAGAGTAGGTTCGCTGATATATTGCATAGCGACATATTACACAGAGCTCTATGCTCCGTCAATAAACTTTTTCGACTGGGGCCGTCAAGCTTAGTGGGTGAGATCGGTGCTATCCTACTCGAGGCACTTTCCGCGGGCTTTCATGGACGAGATAACTCAAGCGATCGCCGGATCCATCGCCGACCGCTACCGCATCGAGCGAAAGCTGGGCGCGGGCGGCATGGCGGACGTCTACCTGGCCCGGGACCTGAGGCACGAGCGGGAAGTCGCGATCAAAGTGATGCGTCCCGAGCTGGCTCAGGCGCTGGGCACCCAGCGCTTCCTGCGCGAGATCCTTCTCCTGGCGCGCCTCCAGCACCCCCACATCCTGGGGCTCGTCGACTCCGGCGAAGCGGGCGGGGTTGTCTACTATGTCATGCCCTACCTGTCTGAAGGGTCGCTGCGAGACCGATTGAACCGCGAGCGGGAGCTGCCGATCGCGGACGCGCTGCAGATCCTGCGCGAAGTCGCCGGAGCGCTCGAGCACGCCCACGCCGAGGGCGTCGTGCACCGCGACATCAAGCCGGAAAACATCCTCTTCAATGCCGGCCACGCGCAAGTGGCGGATTTTGGCATTGCCCGAATCGTGAGCGAGGTCGGCCGAACCACGGCGTCGACCACGGCGCTCACCACAGCGGGGATGACGATCGGTACGCCGCAGTACATGGCTCCCGAGCAGGCCGCGGGGGATGCAAAGACGGATCACCGGGCAGACTTGTACGCGTTCGGCGTGCTCGCCTACGAATCGTTAGCCGGCCTCGCGCCATTCGTCGCGAGCAGTGCCGCACAACTCACAGCCCTGCACCTGACCCAGGAGCCGATTCCACTCTCGAGACGGCGGCCTTCCGTGCCCCCGGCGCTCGAGGAGCTGGTGATGCGCTGCCTGCAGAAGCGCCCCGCAGATCGCTGGCAGTCCGCCGGGGAGCTGATCGCCGCTCTGGGCCGTGTCGATCGGGTGGAAAGCGCCTCGATGGGCCGCTGGCGCGGGGGGCGGACCGTGACGGCGCGACTGCCGATCACCGAGGCTCTGGCCCGAGGGCTCGATCGGCGGAGCTTCGATCCAAGAATGATCGGCGACTCGCTCGAGTATCTGGACAATCAGGCCGAAAGCGACGTGCTGGTCATGCTCCTCAACGCGATCTGGCTGGATGCCTCCGACTTCGAGCCGCACCTGCGCACGCTCCCTTACCGATGCGTCGCCCCAACGCTCTACGGCTTCGCGCCACAAGCGCGGCACCGGTTGGCGCTCTCGCTGGGCGATCACATCATCCTCCTCTTGGAGCTGCTGAACGTGGTGGTCGGTGAAAGCAGACCGTCGCTGGTCATCGTGGCGGGGTTCTCGGCCTCGGGAGACCTCGTGTTGAAGCTCGCCTCCAGCATGCCCGACGGGGCGCGGCCTCCCGACGGAATCCTGGCGCTGGGCCCCAATCAAGGGATCGAGACCTGCTTCATCAGCCGTGTGCTCGCGAAGCTCGAGAGTAACGATCCCATGCAGCTGCTGGCGGCGCTGCGGACCATCAGCGAGACCGCGTCGAGCCTGGACGATTGGATGCTGCTCAACAGCTACCTGGGGCGGATCATGACGCGGTTCCGCAACGACTTGTCGCCGCTGCGCCATCTCGGTCGCGACATCATCGAGCCGTTCGAGCGGGACGAGTCTGAGGCGTTCGCCCAGATGTATCGTGAAGCCACCTCGCGAGTCCGGCGCGTGCGCTGCATCTTCGAGGATTCCGAGACTTGCAACCGTCTCCTGCGAAACGTCCTGACGGACCACATGGACCGGCGCATTCTTGGCGAGCATCACCAGGACGGCTCGCTTCTCATCGAGACGACACCAAGCCATTTCGAGCTGCTCCAGCCGGAGCGGGTCGCCGCGCACCTGGCCACCATGGTCGAGGAACTTCGCGCGGCGAAGAATTAGTCTCGCGCCCCAGTTCGCGCCAAGGAGTTCCACTCCTCTGTGCAGATCGAGAGCCATGGCGCTCTCGACCGTAGCGGATGCCGCCAGCGCGACGAAGGTCGTCCAGCGGAAAGCGCGTTTCGCAACTACAATCCCGTGCTACTCCGGGCGCGATTGCCCCAGCATCGTTCACTTTTGTCAGAGCTGCGCCTGACGATTCACATTGGATCGCCGGCCGGCGAGCGCCTTTGCAACACGAACCGGGGCCCTCGTCGCCGGCTCATTGACGCGAGAATGCGCCGGTCGAATGCTCTTGCGCAGGGCGACCGCGGTTCCTACATTCCCTGTATCGATCCGTCGCGGGACCTCCCCGGCCGTCCTGCGCGCCTCGAACAACGGGAGGAACCGATGCTGCTCGATTCTTGGAAGCGTTCACGGCGGAACCGCAGCGCAGTGCACGTCCGGGCCCTGGCCCTGCTCTGGGCCGGCGCGATCGCCATCGCGGCCGGAGCTTCGACCGCCTGCGTCACGACCGGCCAGTACTCTCAGCTCCAGCGGGAGCGCGACGAGCTGGCGGCGCGCAATGAGGCGCTCAAGGGCGACCTCGAGAAGGCCACCCACGAGGGCATAACGACGGAACAGGAGAAGCACGCGCTCGCGGTCGAAAAGACAGCGCTGGAGGAGCAGCTGGCGAACCTGCGGGCTCAGGAGAGCACCCTCAACGCAAAGCTGAGTGAGAGCGACGAAGAAAAGCTCAAGCTGCAGGCGACCTATGACGGCCTCATCAAGAACCTGCAAAAGGAGATGAAGGCGGGGCAGATCGAAGTGACGCAGATGCGCGACGGTCTGCGCGTGAACGTGTCCCAGGACATTCTGTTCGACTCAGGCTCCGCCGCGCTCGACAAGAGCGGCACGGTGGTGCTGGGCAAAGTCGCGACTCAGCTCAAGAAGTCGGGCCACCAGATCCTGGTCATCGGGCACAGCGACAACAAGCCGATCCGCCGGACTCTCGCCAAGCAGTACCCGTCGAATTGGGAGCTGGCCGGCGCCCGCGCGGCGAGCGTCGTCCGGCTTTTCGCCCAAACGGGGCTCTCGAGCAAGCGCATGCTCGCCGTCTCGGTGGCCGACTCCCAGCCGGTCGCGTCCAACAAGACTGAGGACGGACGGGCCAAGAACCGCCGCATCGAGATCCGACTGCGCCCGTTCGTGCCCGAGGGAAAGGGCTAGTAAGCCGACATCGGGCGGTGAACGCCGCGGTCGCTACGGACCTGAATGAGTCATCCGGGCAGGGCCGCCGCCCGGAACAGGCGGGATCGCAGGAATCTCCGGTGCTGTTCTTTCGGACGGAACGGCCGGCCTCAAGGAGCCTTCCAGCAAGCCCACGATCTCCGCCGTGAACTCCTGCAGATCGGCGGCGGAGGCCTCGGAGACCTTTCCGGGACTCAAGACGCCCAGGTACCTGCCGAAGGCCTCCAGCGTGAGAATCGCCTGGGTGGTCCGGTTAGCCGACAGGTGCCTGGCCGCGGCGTTCAGGATGGCGCTCAGATGGACAGGAAACCGATAGAATCCGATCGTGCCCTCCGCTAGCTGTGGGGATTGGCGCAAATTGCTCCATGGCCGCATTGGACGCGGATTGTTCGCAAGAGCAGAGCTCTGCCATGGTGCATGTAGCTCCACCGGCTAGAATCCCCGAAGAACGTCGCAGTCCCGCCATGGATAAATAAACTCAGGCACCTCACGGACTTCCAACACCCGCTCGAACCTCTCTCCTGGCAGAAGTTTTGCTCGGTGCGAAGCAGGCTTTCTGAGAAAACGTTCAGCTAGGAGCCCAAACGGGCAGGGGGTGTGCGATGAAGGGATTGGAACGCGCAACGATTCCGATAGCCGTCTTGCTCTTTCTTCTCGGGACGGTGAGCATCGTCCGTGCTGGCGGACCAGGAACTGCAACTCAGGAGTTTTATAACACCTTCCCCGACCCGGGAGGGGCGGCCACCGCGGCCTGTAAGGATCGCAGACCAGCCGCTGCGCCCGACCCGGCATTGCACGACTTCGGAGATGGTGGAGTCTTCACCTGCAATGCGGGAGCGGCACTGCCTGCTGGATACTTTCCAACCGGGATGAGGGACCCTGCATTCACTGCCGTGGCCTTTGCCGGCTTCGTGATGGCCTCCAAGAACCCAGCCGACCCGCCACGCCTCCTCTCGCTCAGCAATCTGGCCCCTTGCGCCGGCATCAATGAATGCAATTGCGACAAAGCCGACCTTCTCACCGCCAGGCTGTTCAACAGCTACAAGAGAAAGGCCGCTGCGGGTCCAGCGGGGGGAAACGCCGATAACACCGCTTGTCCGGTTCCGTTCGACGCAACCGGAGGTACGTACACGGTGACTCAGGATATCAGCGGCGTTGGGGTTGGAGACACCGATTGCAAGACTTCCTTCGCGGCTGCGGACTGCGTGGACGTTCTTGATACTCAAAACGCCACCCTCAAGATCGGAGTCGTAGGATTTCCCTCCACCTGCGGAGCCACCATAACGAAGACGGTCGGAGCGGGCCTTTCGATTTCGCCCAGTCCCCCCTGCTCGCTGGCAAGCAGCTACATGATTTCCAACGGAGGCAATTCGATAGGACTCGACTTACTTCCCGAGTACCTGCTGCAGATACAGAGAAACAACTTCGACGGCGTGGTGACGGTCGATGTCCGGCAGACTCCAGCCAGCTCTTTCAGAACCTTCACGACCGACACGACCGGAAAGAGCGATGCTCAGGTGCTCGAGGCCCTTTGCACGGGGTTTGCCGGTTTGGGGCTCGACTTGAGGCCCATCATCACCACTCCTGCCGCGGTTCACTCCCCTCTGGAACAGCTTCAGCCGGGGACGTACGATCCCGGAAAGCAGGTAATCTATATCCGTGACGCAGGCGCGAAGGTCAACCTCATCCGAGTCACCGGCTTTCAGGGTCAGACGATCGTCACCGAAGCCTCGGCGGGAAACACTCAAATACCGACCTTGAGCGATTGGGGAATGGTCCTCCTCGTTCTTCTCTTCCTGGTATCCGGTTACTGGCTGTTCCGCAGGCAGCGCAGGCTGTCGAGAGCCTGACTCGATCCGTTCGGCCGACGAGTATTCCGACTTTAATGGGGGACCTTCGGATCCCCCTTTTTTTGCGCGAAAGGAGGCTATTGCAGCGTCTTCTCATCCGAGCTCGACGCGATGCGCTATTCTGCAGTCCTTGCTATGACCACTCGACCCACCACGGATCCATACTCCGATGGTACGCTCGATAAGGGGCATTCGGTCAACCTAGGGACTCGGTGATAGGGATAGCTACTTGAACACGAGCATGACGACACGGGAGATCTCCTTCGACGCCGGAGGGGCCGGTGCGGTCGAGGGCCTGCTGGCGCGCCCGCTGGGCGCCACCTGCCTCCTGGTGCTCGCCCACGGGGCAGGCGCCGGGATGCGCCACCCCTTCATGGAGTCGGCAGCGGCGGAGCTGGGGGCGCGTGGGATCGCGACCTTGCGCTACCAGTTTCCCTACATGCAGAAGAAGTCCCGCCGGCCCGACTCCCCGATGGTGCTCCAGGCGACCGTGCGGGCGGCGGTGCGGGCGGCTGCCGCGGCCGCCCCGGATCTGCCGCTCCTGGCGGGTGGCAAGTCAATGGGGGGACGCATGACTTCGCTGGCGGTCGCCACCGAGCCGCTGGACGGGGTGCGGGGGATCGTCTTCTTCGGCTTCCCGCTGCACGCGGCAGGAAACCCTTCCGGCGAGCGCGGGGCGCACCTGTCCCGCGTCACGGTGCCGATGCTGTTCCTCCAGGGAACCCGCGACCGGCTGGCCAACCTCGACCTGCTCCGCCCGCTGCTCGCCGGGATCCCTCGCGCCACACTGAAGGTCTTCGAGGGGGCCGATCACTCGTTCCATGTGCCGAAGTCGGCGGGTCGCACTGGCGCGGAGGCGCTCGTCGAGATCGCCGAGACAGTCGCGGACTGGGCGGCGGAGACGCTGCGTCACACGTGAGGCGCTGGCATGCCGCTACGCGTGCATTTCGCCGCAAAGCGTTCGACGAGTACAATGGCGAATCTCGCTAGTGATTCGGCCCCTCGCGGCCCAGACTTCAATCGAATCGGGTTCAACCGATTCGGGAGGAACATGGAAATGAGCGACACGAAACAGACCACATCAACGCCCGGCGCCACCCCGGCGGCAAACACGTCCGAGACCAGAGCCTATTCGGCGGCGAGCGCGAGCTCGTCGCTCAAGCCAACCACCATCCGGCGCCGCGCTCCGGGGCCTCTGGACGTGCAGATGAAGGTGCTCTTTTGCGGAGTCTGCCATTCGGACCTGCACCAGGTGCGCAGCGAGTGGCAGAACACCATGCCGACCGTCTATCCCTGCGTCCCGGGCCACGAGATCGTCGGCCGGGTGACGAAGGTGGGCAGCGGCGTCCGGAAATTCAAGGAGGGCGACCTGGCGGCGGTGGGCTGCCTGGTCGACTCGGACCGCAGCTGTTCGGCGTGCCAGGAGGGGCTGGAGCAGTTTTGCGAGGGTCCGGCGACTTTCACCTACAACGGCATCGACAAGCATCTCGGCGGAGTCACTTACGGCGGCTATTCCGACAGCATCGTCGTCGACGAGGCTTTCGTGCTGCGGGTATCGGACCGGGTGGACCTGGCCGGCACCGCGCCTCTCCTATGCGCCGGCATCACCACCTATTCGCCCCTGCGGCATTGGAACGTCCGCAAGGGTCAAAAGGTCGGCGTGGTCGGAATCGGGGGGCTGGGGCACATGGCCGTGAAGATCGGCAATGCATTGGGCGCACGGGTCGTCGTGTTCACGACGTCTCCCGGCAAGGCGGAGGACGCCATCCGGCTTGGCGCCCACGACGTGGTGGTTTCCACGAATGCGGCAGAGATGCAGAAGCAGCTGGGCAGCTTCGACTTCATTCTGGACACGGTTTCGGCCGTGCACGACTTGAACGCCTATCTCGGTCTGTTGAAGCGCGATGGTACCTTGACGCTGGTGGGAGCGCCGGAGACTCCCCAGCCGGTGGGGGCGTTCAGCCTCCTCTTTGGCCGGCGACGACTCGCGGGCTCGAGCATCGGCGGCATCCGGGAGACCCAGGAGATGCTGGACTTCTGCGTCGAGCACGGGATCACGGCCGACGTCGAAGTGATTCCCATCCAGAAGATCAACGAGGCCTTCGATAGGTTGTTGAAGAGCGACGTGAAGTACCGCTTCGTTATCGACATGGCCTCCCTGAAGTAGGCGAGCCGCAGCAAAGCACTGCAGGAAACCCATGCGATCCCCTGCGGAATGAAACCCCGTTTCCAGGAGCTCCTGCAGCTGGTCCGCCTGGACCGCTAAGGGAAAATCGATCATCCGACCACGCGTGACGCAGTGGGTCAGGCTATTGGCCTCGCTGAAGTAAGAAAAGCTGGTGAAAGGAAAAGCAATGCAGAAGCGCAGGCTCGGAAAAAACAATCTGGAAGTCTCGGCAATCGGCCTCGGATGCATGGCGATGAGCTTCGGCTACGGGCCGGCTGCCGACAAGCAGGAAATGATCTCGCTGCTCCGGTCGGCCGTCGACCGCGGCGTCACCTTCTTCGATACCGCAGAGGTGTACGGTCCTTTCAAGAACGAAGAGCTCCTGGGCGAAGCCCTCTCCCCCTACCATGGGAAAGTGGTGATAGCCACCAAGTTCGGGTTCAAGCTCGATCCCGCCGGGGGGCCGAAATGGGTGGGCCTGGACAGTCGGCCGGCGCACATCAAGCAGGTCGCCGAAGCCTCGCTCAAACGACTCAAGGTCGATGCGCTCGATCTTTTCTATCAGCACCGTGTCGACCCGGAAGTGCCGATCGAGGACGTCGCGGGGGCGGTCAAGGAGCTGATCCAGGCGGGCAAGGTCAAGCACTTTGGCCTCTCCGAAGCCGGAGCGCCAACGATCCGTCGCGCCCACGCGGTCCAGCGGGTCGCCGCGGTCCAGAGCGAATACTCGCTATGGACAAGAGGCCCCGAAGCTGAAGTGCTCCCGACCCTCGAGGAGCTAGGTATCGGCTTCGTTCCCTACAGTCCTCTGGGCAGGGGCTTCCTCACGGGCAAGATCGACGAGAACACCACATTCGACAGCTCCGACTTCCGCAACAATCTCCCTCGCTTTGCGCCGGAGACTCGCAAGGCGAATCAGGTATTGGTGGGTCTCCTTGGCAAGATCGCGGAGCGGAAGAAAGCGACTCCTGCGCAGATAGCGCTTGCCTGGCTGCTTGCCCAGAAGCCGTGGATCGTTCCCATCCCGGGCACTCGGAAGCTGGAGCGCCTGGAAGAGAACCTGGGAGCGGCGGCAGTCGAGCTCACATCCGGCGATCTTCGGGAGATTGATAGCGCGGCTTCCACGGTGCAAGGGGCACGCTATCCGGAGCACATGGAGCGAATGACTGGGCGATGATCTGTCTGGAGGAATCCAATGCTCGAGTTGACCAATCCGCAATTGTCGGCCTGGGAGAGCTTTTACGTCATTGTCGGTTCCTCCGGTGCGGGGCTCATTGGACTTCAATTCGTCGTGATTACTCTAATCGCCGGAATGCGCAGGGGCGCCACGGCCGACGAAATCAGAGCCTTTGGAACGCCGACCGTGGTGCATCTGGCTGGCGCCTTGATGGTCGCCGCCATCATGAGTGTTCCCTCGCTTTCGCTTTTCCCTACGTCAGTCGCCCTCGCTGCATGCGGCCTCGGCGGGCTCGCCTACAGCGCGATGGTGATCCGTCGGGCCCGCCGCCAGGCGGGTTACAAACCGGTCTGGGAAGATTGGCTGTGGCACGCGATCCTGCCGTGTAAGGCTTACGCCCTCCTCGCCCTGGCCGCACTCTTCCTGCGCACGACTACCCAACTCGCGCTGTACGTCGTGGGAGGTGCGGCGCTCGGTCTGCTGCTCGTCGCAATCCACAACGCCTGGGATACGGTGACCTACATCGTTGTCACGAGTTCCCAGGGCGACGCGACGAAAGCCGAGGGGGCGACGGAGCTATCGTCACCTTCAAGTGGAGGAAGCTGAATTGGATATCAAGAGAAGCGGCGCACAACCCTCCGGCAAAGGACCGGACGACTACTTCACCGGCACGGTGCACATCGACCCCCTGTTCCAGGCACCCGATCCGGCACGCGCGGTCGGCGCCAGTGTCACCTTCGAGCCCGGTGCCCGGACCGCCTGGCACACGCACCCGCTGGGGCAGACCCTGATCGTGACGGCCGGCAGCGGCCGCGCGCAGCGCTGGGGAGGGCCGATCGAGGAGATTCGGCCTGGAGACGTGATCTGGTTTCCGCCGGGAGAGAAGCACTGGCACGGCGCCGCGCCAACCACCGCGCTGACGCACCTCGCCATTCAGGAGCGGCTCGACGGAAAGACCGTGGATTGGATGGAAAAGGTCAGCGACGAGCAATACCAGGCGCGGTAAAGGGGCGGGCGCGATCCTAAGGCTGATCGAGAGGCGGCGAATCCGACTGAAGGCCGCCGGGAGAGTCGCCCGCCTGCCCCGCGAAGGACGCCGGCACCGCGCCCCGGAAATGAATCTCCCGCTGGGGTAAGGGAATCGCGATGTCGTGGCGCTTCAGCGATGCATGAATGGCAAAGTTCATCCGGCTGCGGAAAGCCCGCGGACGCTGGAGCATCTCGCGGGTCCAGGCCAGCAGCTCGAAGTCGATTCCGGAGTCGGCGAAGGCCGTTAGACGCACGGTGGGAGGGGGTTGATCCAGGACCACCTCCACGCTGGTCGCTGCTTCCAGGAGAGCCTCCCTCACCTTCTCCACGTCGCTCCCATAGGCCACCCGTACCGGAATCGACATCCGGATCCGGTCGCTCCCGAGACTCCAGTTGATCACCCTTTGGGTGATGAACTCCGAGTTCGGGACGATCACCGAAATCTCGCTGTTGGTCTGGATCTCGGTCGCCCGGGCTCGGATCCGGATCACTTTCCCGTCCAGATCGCCGACCTGGATGTGGTCCCCCACTCGGATCGGCTGCTCGAACAGGATAATGAGCCCCGAGATGAAATTGGACATGATGGTCTGGATCCCGAAGCCCACTCCCACCCCGACGGCCCCGAAGAGCACGGTCAGCGCGGAGAGATCGATCCCGGATGCTTGCAATCCCACCAGCAGGCCGATCGTGATGAACAGATAGGAGACCAGGTTGCCGATGGCATAGGCGGTGCCGGGATCGATCCGGGCCTTCGGGAAGACCCGCCGCAGGAGGGCCCTCCGCAGAAAATGAGTCACCAGGCCAAGGAGAGCCAGGAAGACGAACAGCTTGATCAGTCCAGAAGCCGAGAACGACGCGTTGCCGATGGTGAAGAGCGGCTCGGTCAGCCAGCGGGTGAGAGTGGAGAGCCCGCTTGCTTGCAGTTCGCCAGTTCCGGGTAGGTTCATGTCCATCTCCAGAATCGGCCGGTGGGGGAGAGCCGGGCCCGAGGACATACGTTATACCTTCTCGCCGGTGTCGGGAAGGGACGGGCTCTGGTCCATGAGATCCGCAGCGGAACGGAAACGGGTCTAATATACTTGCCTTCGTAGCTGGAGACTCTCTCCGGGCTGGTTGGGAGCTGATCACCAAGACTCCATGAGCGGTCGATATGTCTTCGGCGAGTTCCTCCTCTCTTCGTCCCGCCGCGCGCTGTACCGGTCCGGGCGCGAAATCGCGCTCGTCCCGCGATACTTCGACCTGCTGCTCCTGCTGATCCGAAGACGCGACGAGGCGATCAGTCGGAGTGAGATTCTCGACGCCGTCTGGAGCGATGTCGTCGTTTCCGACGGAGCCTTGAGCCAGGCGGTGCGGACCCTGCGCCGGGCGCTCGGCGATGATCCCGCCCGGTCGCAGTACATCCGCACGGTTTCCCGATTCGGGTACCAGTTCGTCTTCCCTGATGTCGTTCAGCGCGACGATACGGCGCCGATTCCGATCACCGATCCTTCTCCGGAAGCGATGCCCGCCCCGGCGGAGAGCAACTTCGAAACCGCCCTCGCGGAGCTCGCTTCGGACGCCCCCGAAAGCGAGCGCAGGATCGCGGCCGAAAAGCTCCATGAATTGAGCACCGCGCAAACCGTGGCCCGCCTAACGGCCTCAGCGCGCGGCCCCGAGGCGCGCGCCCTGCTGCGCGACGCGCGCTGGGACATGCCGCACGCAGGTCCCGTGCCGATCTTCGGACAACCCCATGCGCTGCGCACCCTGTGGGAGTTGTTCTCACTTCGGCTGAAGGGGTTCCTGCACGCCGCGGAGAAGCGGTACGCGTCGGCGGTGGCCGGAGCGACAGTCGCCGGCCTCCTTGCCGGCCTGGCCGGCGGGCTGGCACTCTACTTCGGGCCCCGGTCGTCGGCGACCGGCGCCGTGCTCGTGCTTTTGCCCTTGATCGGAGGCCTGATCGCCGCGGCGGGGGCTGCCGGAGTGGCTGCGGGCCTGTGCTGCGCGGAGGTTCTCATCCGGTCCAGGCGAGGCGCGGCCCTGGTCCTCTTCGGCGCCGCCGGCGGCGGAATGGCCGGCGCCGCGGCCCACGGTCTCGGGAATCTGGCCCTGCAAGGCCTGTTCGGACAGGATTTTTCCCCGATCGCCGGCGGTTTTGAAGGCCTGGCGCTCGGGGCCGCGACCGGTTTGGGCTATGCGCTCGCCACGCCCCTCGCCGACGGCGGGATGGCGACACCTCGGGGCGCTGCCCGTTGGCTTGCCGCATTCGCGGCGGGCGTGTCCTGCGCCGCCGCGGCCGCCATACTCACGGCTACCGGCAGCTACCTCGGGGCCATGAGCCTGGATCTGGTGGCGCACCGGTTTCACGGCTCGCAGGTCAGCCTCGAGCCGTTAGCGCGGCTCCTTGGCGAGGCGAGCCCCGGACCGGTGACACGCATGGCCATCGGCGCCTGGGAAGGTCTGATGTTCGCCTCGGGCACGGTACTTGGCCTGACACACCGCCCGAAATAGCGCCCCAGGGTCCTTCCTCATCCAATCCTCACCGTCTGCTCACCAATCGCTCAGGTCTTTTTCCCCCGATGGTGGGAACTTAGTCAGTGATGCTCGCAGGCCCGCGACGCATCGTTGATGGAGGCCCCATGGAAGCCCTTGAAGTCGGTTATGAGCCCCTGACGATTTACCAAGACCATATCGAGCTCTGGAGCGAGGAGCCAACGCAGTTCATTGACCTGACGGATCGGGTCGACTTCATCCTGCATCGTTCCGGGATCACCCACGGCATCGTGCAGATCCGGGTGCTGCACACCACCGCCGCCATCGTGGTCAACGAGAACGAGCCGCTCCTGCTCGATGATTTCAAGGCGATGCTCGAGCGCCTCGCACCGAGAAACGGCGCCTACGCCCACGACGATCCCCTCCGGCGCCAGGTCAACCTGGAGCCTGAAGAACGTCACAACGGGCATGCCCACGTGCAGGCGCTGCTGCTCGGGGAATCCAGGCAGCTCAGCGTGATCGACGGCGAAGCGGAGCTTGGCCGCTGGCAGTCGATCTTCCTGGTCGAGCTCGACGGCCCGCGCAAGCGCTCGATCTCCCTTACGGTGATGGGCCACCGGAGAAACTCAATATGAGCTTGACGCGGGCGTAGCCGGGACCTAGGTTGTGTCCGCGGAGGAGGTGTGCCATGCCACGAATTCCTGTCCGCTCGATCGCCGTCTTGTCGCTGCTCGTTCTCTCCGCCTGCGCCAGTAATCCGCCCGCGCGCCGCATCTGGGTCGCGCCACGGGTGGATCTGAAACAGTACGAGATCATCGGTATGGTGGAGTTCAGCTCGGCCTCCAAAGGAAAGCTCGCGCCTCTCGCAACCAGGCGCTTCGCCGAGGCCGCCCGCCGCGACCAGGACATGGTGCGCATGATCGACATTGGCTCTCAGCAGGTGGCGCTTGCATCAGTCGGTCAGAATCGGTGGAGCGCCGAGAGTTGCCGGGCCATCGGTGCAAAGCACGGCGTGAAGACGATGTTCCAGGGCACGCTGACGATATCGAACGTGCGCCCATCGGTGCAGATCTCGACCCTGTTCCGATCCGGCGCAGTCAACGCCCAGGTGGACGCCACGCTCGAGGTCCAGTTGATCGAGACTGAGACTGGCGCCTCCATCTGGAGCCGCTCGGCCTCAGACACCCGTACCCTCGGTCAGGTCAGCGCTTTTGGAGGCAAGGACTTCGCATTCAACGCCGCCGATCCGGAGAGCGCCTACGGCGAGCTGGTCGATTCCCTTGTGTCTCAGGTAGCCCGCGACCTGCAGGGAAGCTGGCAGACGCAGTAGAAACCTACAGCTCAGCCAGCCCGGCCACGTTCACTTGCGCGAGCGCCACACGGTCGAACCTCATTCCAGGTTTTCGGACTCGCGGAGCGTGAACAGATCGGCGAGCGACTCTCCCGAGGGGAGTCGGCAGTCGTGGGTGAACCGCATGCGGTCATCACCCAGCCAGTCGTCGAGCGCGCCTTGCGCGCAGCGCGGTGTCGGGCTGGGCGGCCTCACGGTGGCATGCGCCCCGTCGGCAGAGACCCGGCCCACGTGCCGTCCACACGGCATCACCGGATCGGAAGACAGGCAGAGCTGCACTTGGCCGTATCCATCGACGGAAACGAAGCCTGCCAGACCAGCGCAAAGCAGGCGGAAGCCGACGGTGTTCGCCATCTGACAGGGGTTCCCGTTCCAGTCGCCCACCCTGTAGGCAATCGACCGAAGCCCCGCACGGCGGTCGCGGAATCCGTCCCCCTCGAAGTACTCGACCGGGGGACGGGGGATCGCGAAGCGCCGATTGATCTCCCCGGCTTGCCGGGCGAGGCAGGCGGAGATGGAATCGTACTCTCCAGCTGAAAACTCCTTCGGTGAAACGAAGAGTCGGCGCGACGCCTTCTTGTGCGGCGCCAGCGGCTGCCAGCGCTCGGCGGGGGGAAGCGTGCGCTCCAGCACGGACAGATCGACGGTGTCCACCGGCGTGATGTCAATCTCTTTGCGGTTCCACCACCAGCGTCCCACCTTCACGACCAGGACGTAGCGGGTCAGCCCCGTGTGTCCGGAGAACCCAGCCCGACGGTAGTGCTCGATAACTTCGATCGTCGCGCCGTCGCAGCTCACCAAGGCGATGGAATGGTCGTAGTTCGTGGCGCACGCTGAAGCCAGACCGAGAAGCAGGCAGAGCGAAACGGCTCGCCATCGTTCATTTGGCATGCGCGGCCTTGCGCGCGAAAGGGTTCATAACGGTTCTCAGAGATAGCGGCGGACGCTCGCCAGGTATTTGCGGTAGGACTCGCCGAATTTGTCGAGCAGGTAAGCCTCCTCGGGCCGCACGGCAATGAAGTGCACCGCGATCAGCGAAGCGGGGGAGAGGATGATGATCCAGGCGTCGTCGAGCAGGAATCCGATGCCGATCTGCACCAGCATCATCGCGACATAGATCGGGTTGCGGCTGAAACGATAGGGGCCTTCGATGATGAGCGAGGGTGTTGGAAGCCACGGCCTGGGGTGCTGGCCCGTGGAGCGGAAAAGCCGCAGCGAGCTGATGAACAGTGCCATCGCTGCCAGGATGAGCAGCCCGCCCGCGCCGAGCGTGACCGGCCGCGGAAGGTGGCAATGCAGGGGTCGCCGATGATGGACGAAGGCCCCGGCGAGAATGAGGCCGAGAAAGACGAGAGGCGGCGGAAACCGGACGCGCGCCCCTCCCTGCGGGCTTTGTACCTGAGAGCTCATCGCCGCGCAGAATACCACGTATCTCCAGGGATTCTGAGCAGGGGAGAACACCTGGTCCCTGATCCGCACTCCCATCAGCACCAGCTGCGGTCCTTGACCGCCAGGCGCTGTCCCAATCAGGGCTGTGGGGGTGGTGAGGGTTACGGATCGGCCTTGTCGTTGAGGGCGCGCACCAGCTCGGCACGATCCTCGTCGCTCAGGCCCGGACTGAAATGCAGCAGGGGCTCCAGGATGTCGTTGTTCTCGAAGTAGGTCCCGCGGCACCCGAGGTGCGCGAACCCGCCGGGGGAGAACCGCCCCTCCTCGTAGAACACGAGGCGGATGCGCCAGTCCCCGCGCGTGATGGGCTCGTGGCAGCTGCGGCACTTGGCCTGAGAGGTGGGAGCGCGCTCGGCGCCGTCGATCCGCGGCAGGCGGCGTTGGGCCGAGCTGCCTCGCGCGGCCCGCTCGAGAGTCTCCGCTTCGGGCACGTTTCCCTTCGTTTGCTCGAGGGTTTCGAGCATCGCTTCCGGTCGCTTGTAGGCGGCGCACAGGGGATGGAACCAGAGCGTCGCCTCCCCCTCCCCGTAGGGGTTCGGGATGCGCTCGCCGAAGCGCAGCGTTCCCTTCTCGATTTGCTTACCGCAGCCGCGGCACTTGGCGCGGCCACTGGCGGCAGGCTCGAAGACATGCGGCATAATAATAAGGATATGCCGAAATGGGCTCAGGAGTCGAAACGGAGTGGCTGCTGGAATGGGACCGATGGAAGTGCCGCCCTGTCCGGGACCTGCGAGTCGTTGAGCTTCCCTGGCTGCAGCTCCTGCGCGAGCTCGAGATAGCGGCAGCCGGCGTTGGCGAGCTGCATTTGCCTCGGCGTCTGACATTCCGGCTCGAACAGCAGGGGACTCCCGACGACGACGCAGGCGCATTGCGCGCGGGAGGTTGCGACGTTGAAGCGATTGAGGCTGTAAAGGAACTCCATGCCATGCGGGGCGTCGGCGGGGCTCGACGTCGTCATGGAATAGAGGACTACCGGCGCCTGTCGGCCTTGGAACCGATCGACGGTGCCGATCCGCGCACCCGGAAGTCGCGCGCTCAGATCGGCGACCTGGGCGTTGTAAGGCGCGATGATCAAGATGTCGTCGAGCCCCAAGGGGTGTTCCCCGCCCTCGCGATCTCGCCAGCGGACGTCGCCTGCCGTCAGCCGCCCGACCAGAGCCGCCACGGCCTCAACCTCCTCCGGGCTCGAGCTCTGGTTCCCGTCGTGCGCGACCGGCAGGTACCAGAGCCCCGCCCCGGCGATCGGCACCGGGCCGAGGATTGCCTGCCGCTCGAGGCTCGGGAGCGGCTTCAGGCGGCGGTCGTAGAACAATTCGGAGGTGAGACGGCAGATGTCGGGATGCAACCGCCAGGTCTCTTCGAGGAAAAGGCCGCGCTCGTCGGCGATCGTCTTGCGCCCCTGGAGCAAATGCTCGAGGGCGGAAATGTCGGTCCCTTCCGGGTGACTGCCCCGCATCGGCTGATCGAGCTGGCGCGGATCCCCGAGCAGAACCAGGGCGCGCGCGCACTGCGCGATCGCCAGGACGTTGGCCAGCGACATCTGCCCCGCCTCGTCGACGAACAGGACGTCGACGGCTTCGAAAGAATCCTCGCGGGACCAGAGCCAGGCCGTCCCTCCCATCACCTGGGCGGCTCCGGATTGCAAGGCACGGAGCGCCTTGGTGTTATCGGTGATCAGCGCAATCTCGCCGGCCGAATCCTCCTCGTCCTTGCTGACTTTTTGAAAGCAGCGAACGGACACCTTTTCTTCCTCCGCCGCCCGGACGATCGCGTCGAGAAGGTTGCGAATCACCTTGTGGCTCGTCGCGCATACGCCGACCTTCTTTCCGGCGCGCACGAGATCGCAGATCATCCGCGCTCCCGTGAACGTCTTTCCCGTTCCGGGAGGGCCCTGAATCGCCAGTGTCCCTTGCGTGAGCCGCATCACTTGCCGGCGCGCCGCGCTGACGCCGTTCTCGTTCTCCCGGTGAAGCGAGCCGCCCGCATGGCCGAGGATACGCGGAGGGCGTCCCAGAAGGAGATCGCGGGCCGCGCGGAGCTCTCCCGAGGCATCGATCCCTTTCTCCGACACCCAGCGGCCCAGCCGGAGCAAGGAAGCGGCGAGCTCCTTGGTATCTACAACCTCCTGGGTGAAGACGGCCCCAGGATGCACGCTCTCGCGGCCCCCGCGCTTTTTGATGTCAAGGGTGTGATTCCCCAGATGGATCGCCACGACCTCGCCGAATTCACAATCGAGCGGCAGGGGAAGCCTCAGCTTGTCGCCCCGGCGAATGCTGGTCTCCTGGCTCGGGAAACGGTACCGGTCCACCGTACTTCGCTTCACCGGCTCAAGGCGCTCGACATGCTGCAATCCGGCGATCGCCGATTTCTCGTCCAGCAGCGCCTCGTCCGACAGCTCGCGCAGGCGGAAGTACTCCCACCAGGCCGCTTTGTCCTCGCGCCGGTGCCACTCGAGCAGGTAGGCGAGCAGCCAACGCGCCTGCTGGTCCTCCGACCGCTCGGCACGCTCGGGCGGGACATCCTTCAGCAGCGCCTCCATGATCTCGTCCACCTCCCGCCCGCGCTCCGCGATCTTCTCGCTCGGCCGTCCGTCCCCGATGGGGGGCCGGGGGATCGCCGCGCCTTGGGCCTCCTGCTCGGCGCGCAGGCTCTCGAGCCAGCGGTACAGCCACAGGGCGGAGAGACAATCGTCGCGGTTGTACGCGGCCACGACCCGGCGCACTTCCCCATCCATCAGACCGGGCTCCTCCAGCTCCAGCGCGTGCTGCGCGACACGCAGCTTCTCGCCGGCCTCCTTGAGGTCGGCCGCCCGGGTGAACCCGTAAAGCGCCTCGAGCTTCTTGATCGAGTATTCCTCCACGCTCGCCCGGAGCGACTGCTTGACGACCGCGTGCAGGTCCACGAACAAGCCGGCGCGCAGCAGGCGATCGACCTCGCTTTCGCGCGTCGCGTAGCGGCCCATCAGGCGCTTGATCGCGGTCGGCTCGTAGGGGGCGAAGTGAAAAATGTGGAGATCCGGGTGCCGCGCCCAGCGCGCCATGGCGAAATCGATGAAGGCCTCGAAAGCGGCCCGTTCCGCGGCCGGCTCGAGCGCCCAGATCGAGTGGTAAGTGTCGTCCCCCTCGCTTTCTTCGGTGACCCACCCGAACAGGTACTCGCGCCCCGAGGGATCCACGTAGGGATCCCCCTCGAGGTCGAAGAAGATGTCGCCCGGGGAGGGTGCCGGCAGGCGCTCGAATCCAAAACCCGGCTTCGGTGGAAGAAGCTCGTAGAGCGCGCGGCCGGCATGACGCCCGTCGCGCTGTACGCGGGCCTGCTCCTGCACTCGCGCGTAGGCTTCGACCGCGCCGCGCGTCGGCTTCCATGACAGCGGAAGCGGCTGTGAGGCCAGCGCTTCCAGAGTCTCCACCTGGCGCGATTGCAGCTCGCGGGTCTGCAGCTTGGTGATTCCCGCGACCAGGCTCAGATGGTCGTCCTTGCGTCGCTTGGCATCACACGTGGGCCACCATCGGCAGATATCACAATGGGGCACCGGGTCCGGGTAGGTGGGAATGCCGTCAGGGTGCGCGGCGTCGCCTTTCGCGGGAAGAGCGGTTTCGACGATCCTCTCGAGTCGCCGCCGCACCAGCCGGTAATAGGCCAGGAACTCGTCGACGCGGTAGGTATCCGGTTTGAAATCCTGGCGCGGTGGCACGATGTGCATGAGCTCCGGCCGCACTCCCTGGATGGTCTCGAGCAGATCCGAATAAAAACAGATCTGCAGGACCGAGCCCCCTTTGGTCTCGCGGGCGAGCTTGGTATCCCACACTTCGTAAGACCAGTCTCCCAGCCGGCTGGGAAGCGCGACCCGGCGCAACACGTCCGCCCGCCCCGCCCAGCGCCCGTCCACCAGGGTCGCCTGGGCGATCACGTCGAATCCCTCGCGCATGGCCTGCAGCGTGCGGCCGAGCGCTGTCTTCTCGTCGGGATACCCGTCGAGCCTGGCGATGCGCAGGCCCTGGCCCTCGAGATGGTCCAGGAATGCCGCTTCGTGCTCGTCTCCCCGCTCGCGCAGGATGGCCGCGTCCGGAGCGAACCAGTCGGGCGGACTGCGCAATCCCCGGGCCGCCGCCAGGTCGAGATGGCTGAGATGGTGGCAGGCGAGATGGTTGGCCAGATCGGTGGCGCTCAGGCGCAGCGAGTCGCCTTCCAGCCTCATCGTCGGGAGCCCATCGGAACCTCCATCGGTTCGCTCATTCCGGTCCGTGCATGGAGCGCCACAGCTGGGTGAGCTGGGCCGCGAACCGGGTGGCCAGATCTTCATCCTCGTGCTTGAAATAGACGTAGGCGCGATCCAAGGGCTGCGCACCGAGGCGCTCGACCCAGGCGCGCAGCTCGCTTTCGTCGTAATGGGTGCGCCGCAATCGCAAATAGGCGATATCCGAAGTGCAGACGAACGGGGAGTCGCCTTCGTCGGTGTCGGCGACGCAAAGGATTCCGGAATTGGCGCGCAGCGTCTCGTAGACCTCGTCGTCGCGCCAGGAGTCGTGGCGAAATTCCACCGCGGCCCGCCTGCCAGGCGGCAGCGCGGCGAAGAGACTCTTCAATCGCGTCAGATCCTTCCTCAGATATGGCGGCAGCTGGAACAGCAGCATCCCGAGCTTGTCCCCCAGCAACGCCGCGCGCCGCGTGAATTCGGCCACGTCGGATCCCACCTCTTTCAGCTGTTTCATGTGCGTGATGCGACGCGGCGCCTTGAGGGTGAAGGCAAAGCCATCAGGCACCTCCTGCGCCCAGCGCTCCAGCAGGGCGGGAACCGGCATCCGGTAGAAGGTGTTGTTGATCTCCACCGTTGGAAAGCGCTCGGCATAATAGCGCAGCATCGCCTGGGCAGGCAGCTTCTCCGGATAGAAATGGCCTAACCACTCCTTGTAGGAATAGCCGCTCGTTCCTGCTAACATTTGCATGATCGCTCCTTGGATTTCCGCCGGGGAGCCTCCATCCCGCTCCACCAGAGAGGTCATCCTGGTCGACCGACCGTCGAAGGGCAAACGCGCGAAACCGACGCCCGGGGAGAAATCCCCGCCGCTGGGAGAGTACACCGCCAAGCGCGTCTTCGCCGCGACTCCCGAGCCGGCCCCGGCCGCCATCGAGCAGCGCAGCGGCCCGCTCCTTTTCGTGATTCAGCAGCATTCGGCTCGAGCCCTGCATTATGACCTGCGGCTCGAGTGCGATGGAGTCCTGAAATCCTGGGCCGTTCCCAAGGGACCGAGCCTCAATCCTACCGAAAAGCGCCTCGCCGTACACGTCGAAGATCACCCCTACGAATACGCATCCTTCGAGGGGGTCATACCACCAGGGCAGTATGGCTCGGGCGAGGTGATTGTTTGGGATTGCGGCCTATATTCTCCTGACGAGGGCCAGGTGACCTGGTTCCACGACCGCGAGGGGGCCGAGAGACAGGTGAGAGAGGGGCTCGAGAAGGGGAAGCTCAGCTTTCAGCTGCGCGGCGAGAAGCTGAAGGGCTCCTTCGCGCTGGTGCGTACGAAGCAGGCCAAGAGCTGGCTGCTGATCAAACACAAGGACCGGTTCGTGACGGATCAGGAGGTGACCGCGAAGAACCGCTCGGTGCTCTCGGGCGCGGCGGTCGAGGAGATGAAGGTCAGGCCCGCGCGTCGCATGCCCGCATCCCAGCTCGCTCCGACGGGGGAAGTCGAGCCGATGCCCACGAAGCTCGAGCCGATGCACGCGGAAATCGGCGAGGCCGTGTTCAACCATCCCGATTGGATGTGGGAGCCCAAGCTGGACGGCTATCGGGTGCTAGCGTTCGTCGATGACAAGAAGGTGAAGCTGCGCTCGCGCCGGGGCCTGGACCTTTCGCCATCGTTTCCGGCCCTTACCGAAGAGCTCGGCAGTCAGGCGGTGAGCGGAATGATCCTGGACGGCGAGCTCGTAGCGTTCGATGCCGAGGGCAAGCCCTCGTTCAACGCCCTGCAGAATCGCGTCCAGCTCAAGACGGCGGCCGAGCTGGCTGCGGCGGACCGGAGCGTGCCCGTCATGTACTATTGCTTCGATGTGCTGCATTTCGCCGGCATCGGCCTGCGCAAGTCACCCTACCGCGACCGGCGGCGCTATTTGTCGCAGTGCCTCCTGCCCACACCCCACGTGCAAGGCGTGCACGCGTCCGAAGACGGCGTTGCGCTGAACCAAGCCGCTTTGGCAAGCGGCTTCGAGGGGGTCATAGGAAAGCGCCAGGACAGCCGCTACGAGGCCGGCCGACGTTCCAACCTGTGGTTGAAGATCAAGCCGACGCAAAGCGCCGACTTCGTGGTCGGGGGGTACACGCAGGGCAAGGGATCACGCGCGTCGCTGGGAGCGCTGCTGGTCGGCACGTGGGACAAGGGGAAGCTGCGGTTCGCATCGCATGTGGGCTCGGGCTTCGACGAGCGCACGCTCGCCCAGGTGAAGGCGAAGCTGGAGCCGCTGCGGCGCAGCACCTGCCCGTTCGCCGAGAAGCCCGAGCTGCCCAACCCGACGACCTGGGTGGAGCCGACCCTTGTGGCCGAGGTCAAGTTCCAGAGCTGGACCGAAGACGGCCACCTGCGCGCGCCCGTTTTCCTGCGGCTGCGCGACGACCTGGAAGCGCGCAAGGTGAAGCGGACCAAGACGGCCGCGGGGCGCTCCGCGGCCAAGCCGGCCGCCGGCCGGGGAGCGACGCGCGAAATCAATGAGATCCTGACGCAGCTCGACGCCGCCAGAAAGGACTTCCCGCTCATGGTCGGGCCCCATCGCATCCGCCTGACCCATCTCGACAAGGTCTACTGGCCCGCCGACGAGGCGCTGCACCAGCCGGCGATGACCAAGCGGGACCTGCTGCGCTATCTGGCGCAGGTGTCGCCGTTCATCCTGCGGCATCTCGAGGATCGGCCTCTCACCATGATTCGCATGCCCGAGGGAATCCAGGGACACCGCTTTTTCCAGAAGCACTGGGAGCAGGAGCGCCCCGAGTTCGTCGACACGATCACCGTCTTCTCGGGACACAAAGACGAGAGTCACGATTATCTGCTCTGCAACAACCTGCCGACGCTCCTGTGGCTGGCGCAGCTGGGGACGCTCGAATTCCACGTGTGGCATTCCCGCGCCAAGCCCGGCCCGGACGCCAAAGGCAGGGGCACCGACTATGCTTCCTCCCTCGACGCCCTGGAGAGCTCGGTGCTCGACTGTCCTGACTATCTCGTCTTCGACCTCGATCCCTATATCTATTCCGGCAAGGAAAAGCCCGGGGATGAGCCGGAGCTGAACACCGTCGCCTTCGAGAAAGGCAAGGAGGTGGCTTTCCATCTGCGCGAGCTGCTCTTGAGCATGTCGCTGGAGCCCATCGTAAAAACGTCGGGCAAGACCGGACTGCACATCTTCGTGCCGATCCGCCGCTCGCTGGGCTTCGATGCCGCCCGCCAGGTCTGCGAGCTGGTCGGCCGGCACCTGATGCGGGCTCACCCGAAGGACATCACGATGGAATGGAGCGTGCCCAAGCGGACCGGTAAGATCTTCTTGGACTATAATATGAACGCCCGCGGCAAGACGCTGAACGTGGCCTACTCCCCTCGAGGGGCCGCCGGCGCTCCGGTATCGATGCCGCTGACGTGGGAAGAGCTCTCGAACGCGCACCCGCTCGACTTCCGAATCGCCAACGTCGCCGAGCGCCTGGCCGAAACCGGCGATCGGTGGCGTGATGCTCTGAAGCACAAACAGGACCTGGAGCGTTCGCTCAACCGTGCAACCTGACCCAATCCGGAGGCAAGCATGGCACCACGGGCAATCGCGACTCTGACCGTTTCTTTTGGACTCGTGTCGATTCCGGTGAAGCTCTATTCCGCCACGGAGGCGAGTCATGCCATCTCCTTCAACCTGCTGCACAAGGGATGCGGGTCCCGGCTGAAGCAGCAGTACCTCTGCGTGAAGGAGGAGGTGCCCGTATCCCGCGAAGACATGGTGAAGGGATACGAGTTTGCGAAGGATCAGTATGTGGTGTTCACTCCCGAGGAGCTGAAGACGATGGAGGAGGCGGGAACGCACGCTGCCGAGATCTCCGAATTCGTGCCAATCGAATCGATCGATCCCGTATTCTTCGACAAGGCCTATTACCTCGCTCCCGACAAGGGAGGCGCCAAGCCCTACGCGCTGTTCGCCCGCGCGCTGCGCGAGTCGAAGCGCTGCGCCATCGGCCGCTGGGGCGCGCGCGGCAAGCAGTACATCGTGATGATCCGGCCGATCCAGGATGGCCTCGTCATGCAGCAGCTTCTTTACCCTGGTGAGGTGCGATCCATCAAGGACATCGAGATCACCAAGAGCGAGGTCAAGGACGCTGAGCTCAAGCTGGCGCAGCAGCTGATCGAGCAGCAAGCCGTCGATACGTTCGATCCCGCCCCTTACGTGGACGAAGTGCGGGCGCGCATCGAGACGGCGGTGCAGAAGAAGGTCGAAGGCCAGGAGTTCACCATGGCCGAGGCGCCCCAGGGCGGGGCGCAGGTCATCGATCTCATGGAAGCCTTGCGGGCGAGCCTGGAGCGGAAGGCGCCGGCCAAGGCCGGTCCGTCCGAGGTAGAGGCGCGCAAGCCCCCGAAGCGCGCCCAGCAGGGTGAGGGCGCCGCCAAGAAGAGCGTCAAGAAGTAGCGGGAGTCACGCCATGCATGGATACAGCGTGCGCGACGTCGAGAGGCTGGTGCACCTGCCGCGCAGCGCCATCCGCGCGCTGGTCGAGGCCGGGTTCGTCTCACCCGCGCGCGGGCCGCGCAACACCTGGATGTTTTCGTTCCAGGATCTCATTGTGCTACGCACCGCCCAATCGCTCGCGGCTGCCAAGGTGCCGCGCAAGCGGATCATCAAGTCGGTGAGGGAGCTGCGCCGCCATTTGCCCGAATCGATGCCGCTTTCGGGATTGAGCATCTCCGCCGGAGACGATTGCGTCGTGGTCAAGGAAGGGACCCGTCGCTGGCAGGCCGAATCAGGGCAGTACCTGTTTGCCTTCGAGGGCGATCCCGCCGATGGCTCCCTGAGCGTCCTCGAGCATCAAGGCGCGGGGACGCCGGCGAGCGCGGAGGACTGGTACAACCGGGGGGCAGCTTTGGAGACGGAGGATCCGGAGGCCGCGCTCAAGGCCTATGAGGAAGCCATCGCCTTGGACCCCAAGCTCCTCCAGGCAAGCATCAATCTGGGATGTCTGCTGCACGAAACAGGGCGTTTCGACAGAGCCGAAGGAGTCTACCGCAACGCGATCCGGGTGAACGGCAACGACCCGGTGTTGCTCTACGACCTGGGAGTCCTTCTCGAAGACATGGGACGGAAGAGCGAAGCGGTGGAAGTGTACCAGGCGGCGTTGCGCGGCGATTCCCGTTTCGCGGACTGCCACTACAACCTCGCCTTGCTGTGCGAAGGCCTTGGGAAGCCCAGGGAGGCCATCCAACACATGGCGGAGTATCGCAGGCTGACCGCGACCACCCGGTAATTCACCGCGGCATTCCCCCATCGCCTGAAATCCCTTCCGACCCGCACCTGGAAGCTCACCGCACACGCGCAGGTACAAGAACGCGAACATTGTGTTCGGTGGGTATCTAACCGATATTAGTATTAGAAACGGAATGGTAAGTGTATGGAACAAGTAATAAGTAGGGTACGAGCGATTTCGCTGCTCGCCGGCGCGATGCTTTGCCTAACCTCGATAACATGGTCTGGGGATCAGAAAGCGGCTTCTCCTGTGCTCACGCAATCTGCCCTGGATCCGTATTTTTCAGTTTTTGTCCGCGCCGCTGATACTGTGTTTATCGGGTCTCTTGAGCGACTGGAAAGGTCGGACTGCAATCCCAGTGGTCTTACTGCATCCCTTCAAGGGATGACCTTTAATGTAAAGAAAGTGTTGAAGGGCTCGGTGGAAGGTTCGGACTTCACTGCCTATCACATCATCATGGGCCCCGGACCATTAGAGGTCATTCGGGACGACTGCATCCAACTGGCGCCTGATGCATTTCCGCTGGGGGGAGAATTCATCGTGGCGTGCAATTTTCAGAATTGGAGGGCGCCTCAATCGACCTGCGTCATGGAGGGAGGCCCGTGGCTTTTCGACAGGGATTCTGAGCGGCTCGTGTCAAAGGCGATCTCGCTGGGGAGTCTTACTCGACCTCAGAAGCAATGGCAGAGAGGTATGGTCGATCTTCGACGATTTGTGGAAGGGCACGATGTTTCGAGTTCGACCGTTAGTTTCTACATTAGGTTCTTTGAAAATCTGACGGGGCTTCCCTTCGCAGAGAAGGCGGACCCTATCGACAAGGTATCAAGACCGTCCTTGGAGAATCAATTGGATGTCTGGAAGGCCTGGTATGAGATGCACGGCCAGCAGTTGTCGCTTGACGAAAGGGGCCGCCCGGTTGTTAGGAAGGTAGAGTAGGGTATCGAGAACTCGACGAACGAAGTTGGTTACTCCTAGGAAGGTGCACAGCGTCAATCCGGGTAGGCACAGGAGGCGAAGTGGGTCAGGAAATGAGAACGGCGGCAGTGACCGGCGCGGGCCAGGGAATCGGGCGCCGTACCGCGGAGGTCCTGGCGGAGCGGGGCTATCGCGTGGCGCTCATGGATCTGCGCATGCCCGAGGAAACCCTCCAGGCGATTCGCTCTCGAGGCGGCGAAGCGATCGGCTGGGTGGGAGATGTTTCGGATGAAGCGAAGGTCGAAGAATTCGCTCAGCGTGTCTGGGACGCCTGGGGCCGAGCCGATGTCCTGGTGAACAACGCGGGGATCGCCTTGATATCCGCGGCGGAGGAGACGAGCGCGGAGGATTTTCGCCGCGTGCTGGAAGTGAATCTCCTGGCGCCTTTCCTGCTGGCCAAGGCCTTCGGAAAGCGGATGCTCGCCGCCGGGCGAGGCAGCATCATCAACGTCGCCTCGGTGGCCGGGCTCATGGGCATTGCGGACCGGGCGGCCTACAACGCCTCGAAACATGGACTGGTCGGCCTGACGCGGACGCTGGCGGCGGAATGGGGCGGTCGGGGCGTGCGCGTGAATGCCGTATGCCCGGGCTGGGTCAAGACCGAGATGGACGTGGCCGCCCAGTCCGCCGGCATCTATGCCGATGCCGATATCATCGGCCGCGTGCCGATGGGGCGGTTCGCAACACCCGACGATGTGGCGCTGGCCATTGCCTTTCTCGCGGACGAGAAGGAGAGTGCTTTCATCAATGGGCACACCCTGGCGGTGGACGGTGGCTGGACGGCGGACGGCGGCTGGGAGTCCTTACGGCGCCGCCATCAGTGAAGGCGATCGCCGATCATGCATTCCCCCCGGACTCCCGGGCGGGATCGAACCGCGCGACGATGGTGGCGGCCGCGAGGTCGCCGGTGACGTTCAGGGCGGTGGCAAAAGTATCGGGAATGGCGTCGAGGGCGATCAGGATGCCGATCCCCTCGATGGGCAATCCGATTTCGGAGAACAGCGGGGCGAGCATGATGAAGCCGCCGCGGGGAACGCCGGGGGCCGCCGAGGTAAGGAATACGGAAGCCAGGGCGACGATGGAAATCTCCCTGGCGCCGAGCGGTATCCCGTAGAACCAGCCGACGAACACCGCCCCCACGGTCCAGGTCACCGGCCCCGCGAAATGAAACGTGGTGACGGCCAGCGGCAGCACGAAGCCTGAGATCCTCTTCGACAGTCCCAGCCTTTTTTCAGCGCTCTCCACCAGGGCCGGCAACGAGGCCACCGACGAGCTGGAGGTGAACGCGATGAGCTGCGGCTCGAGCGCGGCTTTCGCGAAGCGCCGCATCGGTACGCCTCCCAAGGCCGCGACCATCGGATAGGCGAGCAGAATGCCCCCGATGCTGAGCAGCGAATAAGCCAGGATGTAGAAGCCGATCGCGCCGGCGATGCCCGCCCCGGCGTGCGCGGTCAGCGGCAGCATCAGGGCGAAGATTCCCACGGGCGCCGCCAGAATGACCCAGCGCACCATTGCCAGCATCACCTCGCTCACGGCCCGGAAGAATCCGACGATCGTCTCGCGTGTGGCAGGAGCGGCGCGCGCGGCGGCCAGCGCAAACAACAAGGTGAACAGGATGACCGGCAGCATGGCGCCGCCGGATGCCGCCGCGATCGGATTCGTCGGGACGAGCGAGACGAGCCACGCGGCGAAGGTCTGCTTCGGATCGGCGGCCAGCAGCTGCGCCGCTTCCGCGGCCCCCGGCGGCAGGGGAGGAGCGCCGGCCCCGCGCCGCCCCAGCAGGGAGAAGACCGCCGTGGTCACCGGAATCGCAATCAGGGCGAGCGAGGCCAGCATGCCGAGGAAGACCAGCAGCGTCCTGCCGCCGAGCTTCCCGATGGCTCGCACATCCGTGGCCGACGCCACACCGGTGATGAGGAGGGAGACGACCAGCGGCATCACCGTCATCCGGATCGCGTTGACCCAGAGCGTGCCCACGGGTGCGATGAAATCGGCCGCGCGCAGGAGCGCCGGGCTGCCGCCCGCGGCCACGACGAGGCCGAGCGCGACGGAGGCGCCGAGAGCGAGAAGAACCCGGGTGCTTTCTTTCACGGTGTCTCGGCCTACATCATCAGATCGCCGCCGTTGATGTCGAACGAGGCGCCGGTGATGTAGCCGGCCTCCTCCGAGGCGACGAAGCAGATCAGGTCTGCGACTTCCAGCGGTTTTCCCAGCCTGGGCACCGGATAGGACGCGGCCAGGCGCTGCAGCAGCTCCGGCGGCGCGTTCTCGAGCGTCAGCTCCGTATCGAACATGCCGGGGCAGATGGCGTTCACCGTGATGCCGAAGCGGCCCAGCTCTTTCGCGGCGGCGCGCGTCAGCCCGAGCAGACCGGCCTTGGAGGCGGTGTAATGAGCGCCTCCGAGGGTGCTGACGGTTCGTCCCGCGGACGACGATAGGTTGATGATGCGCCCGTAACCTTGGACTTTCATGGCAGGCAGTGCCGACTTCATGAGAAGAAAGGGCGCCGTCATGTTGGTCTCGAGCGCCAGGCGCCACTCGTCGACGGCAAGCTGCTCGAAGCGGGTCGAGCGTGCCAGGGCGGCGTTGTTCACCAAGATGTCGAGCCGGCTGAAGCGCTCGAGTGTTCGACGTACCATGTCGGCGGGTACGCCCGCATCGTTGATGTCTCCCGGCACGGCGAGCGCGCGCGGGCCCAAAGCTTGCGCCAGCTGGCTGGCGCGGCTCTCGTCGCGCACGTTGACCGCGACCGAGGCTCCCCGCTCGATCAGCCGTGCCGCGGCCGCGCGCCCCAGGCCGCGCCAGGCCCCCGTGACGAGGGCGACCCGATTGGTGAAGTCCATCCCGATATCCTCCCGAAAACGCGAGCGCATCCTATATCAAACCGCCCGGAGCCGCCTGTCGATCCACCTCGAAGGGTGCGAGTCTGCCTTGTCCAATGCGGACCGCCAGCCTGGGCGGCCTCGAACCTGAAGTGTCGGTGTACTGACACGCTTTCGATGACTTTGGAGAAAAAGATCGAAGGATCGAGGCGGACTCACGCCTCCAACGGAAGGAAGGGTTTGCGGCATTTCGATCCGGGGTGTCGATTCGGATCCTCAACTCCAGGAGGGCTTCAATGTCCAAGAAGGTGCTCAGCTTGCTGGTTGTGACGACGATCGCCGCGGTGGTTTTCGGAGCGTGGAGTCCGGGCCCCAGAGCCGCCTGCTCCAATCCCGTGTTTGACCCCGCGAATTTCGTGACGGGGGTGAACAATCCCTATTTCCCTCTGCCGATCGGCAGGACCCTGGTCTACCAGGGCGTCAAGGATGGCCAGAGCCAGATAGATACCGTCGTGGTGACCAATCAGACGAAGGTCATCCTGGGTGTCATGGCCACGGTTGTCAGCGATGTCGCCACCCACGACGGGGCGCTTCTCGAGAAGACTTTCGATTGGTATGCCCAGGACAAACAAGGCAATGTCTGGTATCTGGGCGAGGACACGACCGCCTATCTACCGAACGGAAAGACCGACACCTCGGGCTCGTGGCAGGCGGGAGTACGCGGCGCCGTGCCCGGGATCGTCATGGAGGCCAACCCGCAGATTCCGGACGCCTATCGGCAGGAGTACCTCGCCGGACAGGCTGAGGACACCGCCTGGGTGGTCGAGCTGGGAGGGACGATCACGGTGCCCTACGGAAAGCTGCGCAACACGCTGACGACGCTCGAAGCCTCGCGGATCGAGCCCGGCGCCTATGATCAGAAGATCTACGCCCCGGGAATCGGAATCGTGTATGAGCTGGCCCTAACCGGAGACAGCGAGCTCGCGCAGCTCGTCAGCGTGACCGGACCGTAGGCTGGAGAAGGGGCTGGAGGTTTCTGCTCAGGTGAGTGGGATGGAGGCAAAGGCCTCCCGTTCACGACGTGCTTCAGTCCGGCGATCAAGACATTGAAAGATCGGCAGTGCTCGATTTCCGTCGCTCGCTTGGGTGTGCGCAGACGTCTGCGAGTGTTAGGGCTGCGTGAGCAGCCGGGAACATAGGTGACAAAACGTCCGGGGACATGGTTAACACTTTTTTCTGAGAGACGGCAGGCGGGAAACTGTGCTCAGCTGGTGACGAACAGCTGCTGGAACTCGGGCTCGTCTTGCACGCAGAGCAGATCGGGATCGCGCTTGGCCCATTCCAGGTTGGCGTAGCCAGCGGCCTTGGCTTTCTTCAGCATCTCCAGCGCTTCCCGCTTCATGCTCATGATTCCGTAAGCACACGCGGCGTTGTAGAGCACGTTCGGATCGTTGAAGCGCATGGTGACGGCCTTTTCCAGCTCGCGCACCGCGTCGGTTCGGCGCGCCACCAGGGCATAGTTCACCGCGAGCAGGATGCGGGCGCGCACGTCTTCCGGGACCAGCTCCAGCTGCTGCTCCAGCACCTTCAGGAGGCGCGCCTGCAGGGTCTTCCGGTCCGCGGTCCGTTCGAGTTTTCCCAGGATGTTCAGGAAGGGGACGTAGACATTGTAGTCGTCGCCGCTGGCGGCGAGCGCCGCATCCAGCAGCGCCGCGCCTTCTTCGAGGCGATCAGCGGAGAAGTAGGTGCGCGCCAGCACGGTGTAGGCCCCCTCGCAATCGGCCTTGCGCCCGATGGCCAGCTTGGCGTAGCGGATGGCCTCGTCGTACTTCTGCTCCGCGTAAAAAATGCGGGCCCGGGCCGAAAGTGCCTCGGCCAGGTTGGAATCGATCGACAGCGCGCGGTCGCACGCCTCCAGTCCCTTTTCGATCCAGCGCGGCTGGTGATCGTGGATCTGGTAGATCAGTCCGCAGATGTCGCCCAGCCCGGCGTGCGCCAGGGCGAAATTGGGGTCGAGGGTGATCGCCTTCTCGAACATCTGCATGGCGAATTCAAGGTTTTCGCGCCGCGCGTAGTTGCGGCCACGCAGGTAGCAGTCGTAAGCCTCCAGGTTCTCCGTCGGCTTGGCGGCGATGGCACTGTGCTCCTGGGGCGAGAGCGTGACCCGCAGCGCCTCGGCGATGGAGCGCGCAATCTCGTCCTGCACCTCGAAGACATCCTGCATCTCGCGGTCGTAGCGCTTGGCCCAGATGGTGAGTCCGGTCGCGGTCTCGACCAGGTTGGCGTTGACCCGCAGGCGGTTACCGGCGCGGCGCAGGCTGCCGCCCAGAACGTAGGCGGCGTTCAGCTCGTTGCCGACCTGGGCCGGCGCGACCGGCTTGTCGCGGTAGCCGAGCACGCTGGGCCGCGGAAAGACGCGGATCTCGCGGATGTTGGCCAGCTCGGTGATCACGTCCTCGGTCATGCCATCGCGGAAGTACTCGTCATCCTTCGATCCGCTTAGATTCTCGAAGTACAGGACCGCCACCGAGCGCTCCGGATTTTGCGCCGCCGCGCGGCCGCTGTCGCTTTTCGCAGCCGGAGTCTTGCCCGAGTCGAGATCGCGCTTGACCCGCATCAGGTCGGTGCGCAGCTCCGAGGCGCCCTGGGTGCGCAGCCGCCGGTCCTTTTCCATGGCCTTCTGGATGGTGCGCTCGAGCTCGGCCGGCAACGCCGGGTTCAATCGCAGCGGCGGCGTCGGAGTCTGCCGCAGGATGCCGTCGAACACCACGGCCGAGGTGCTGCCCGGAAATGGAACCGCGCCGGTTGCCATCTCATACAGCACCGCACCGAAGCTGAAGATGTCCGTCCGGAGGTCCAGTGACTCGCCCCGCGCCTGCTCGGGCGACATGTAGGCCACCGTTCCCACGGTGGAGCCGGCGCTAGTGAGCTGCGTTGCGTCCACGGCGGTGTCCATGACCGACAGATCCGCTCCCGCCCGCTGGCGCGCCACCTCCAGCTTCGCCAGTCCGAAGTCCAGCACCTTCGCCTGCCCGCGCGCCGTCACGAAGATATTGGCCGGCTTGATGTCGCGATGCACGATCCCCTTGGCGTGCGCGGCCTCGAGGGCGTCGGCGATCTGAATGGCCAGATCCAGCAGAATCTCCGCCTTCAGGGGCCTTCCGTCGATCCGACTCTTCAGCGTCTCCCCCTCGAGCAGCTCCATGACGATGAAATGACGTCCTTCGTGCTCGTCCACGGCGTAAATGGTGCAGATGTGGGGATGATTGAGCGAGGATGAAGTGCGCGCCTCGCGCTGGAAGCGCTCCAGCGCCTGCGCGTCGGCCTCCATCTCCTGGGGCAGGAACTTGAGGGCCACGGGGCGGCCGAGCCGGAGGTCCTCGGCCCGGAATACTTCGCCCATGCCACCGGCACCGAGGCTGTCGAGCACGCGATAGTGGGAAACCGTCTTGCCGATCATGCCTGCAACGCCCCGGCTGAGATAAGTGAAGGAGTCATCGTATCCGCGCCCACAGGACGTGTCAATGCGTGACCCTGAGCCCTGGGTGGAGACACGATGCCCCCGAAATGAATCAGGCTGGCTTCGAGGATGGCGACTCGCGGGGCCTCAGGGAGCCGGCGCTACGCACTGGGTGCATTCGCACAATCCGGAGCAAGCCGTCGCGTCGCAGGCATTGGGCTCGGAGCAGCTGGACGGTGTGAGCCTGCCGAAGTGTCCGCCCTTGAACAGCGCCATCTTGCGACGATCCGTGTTGCCCATTCCAACACCGAAGATCTCGATGCCCGGGTGCGCTGCCGTGACGGTCTCGATGGCGCCGGTGATATCGTCGTTGCACGCGCCACCGACGCACGGAGTGATGGTGTCCGCGAGCGTGTTGGCGCGGCCGTCGGTGATTACGAGAATCGACCGGCGTGCCCCGACTCTTGAGTTGGTGGCGAGATACTGGGATGACCTGAGCAGGGCCTTCGAAATCGAAGTACGACGCCCACAGTTCACCGGGACTCCGACCGGCACTTCCTGGGGGCGAAGGCTGTAGTCGAGGGTGCCGGAGCACACGGGGCTCATGGTATTCAGGGCGGCGTCGATATTGAGGTAGGAAACGCCCTGATAGAGATCCATGACGAACTCCACGTCGGTGTCGAACTGGGCAATGGCCACGTTCGCCTGGGAAGGCGAGACGGTGAAGCCGTGGGCAAGGTTTCGAGCGGCAATTTTCGCGGCATCGTAGTCGGTGCCGGAAATCGAGCCGGAGCGATCGATCAGGATGATGATGTCGTGCTGCTCGGCACAGCCGCCACACTGTGCAGGCTCGTCGAACGAAATGGAATTGGTGCTGACCCCCGTGACCGAGGTGAAGGTGTACTCGGAGCCGTCGTTCCATAGCGCCCGGCAGATGAGGCCCGCCTGGGTGAACCAGGCACGCGTGAGGGGTGTCAGTATCGATTCCTGTGGAGCATACTCCCCACAAGCGGACCCACCGACCACGATCCCCGGACCGCCGGTGGCCTGGTAGATGGCGGAATCGTTCACATAGACGGGCATGGCATATCCGATTTGGGTAGCGCTGCACCCCTCGCAGGTGTCGCCGATTCGATACTTCCACTGATCGTCCGTCGCGATCGCCTGGCTCGCAGCCACCAGAGAGCTCACGCTCTCGACGCCGAAGTTCGGGTTGAACTTGAGGATCTCCCGGAACTGGCCGGGATTGGAGTATTCCAGGAGCATTCGGTAGTTCGGCCGGTCATAGGTCATGGAGCCGTGCACCACCGCTCCATTCGTGTCGGGACGACGGAGCTCGAAATTGGCTTTGAATGTGGATTGCGCGCTCACGGAAGCGACCGCCGCGAGAAACAGGAGAGCCAGGACCGGGACTTTCTTCAAGAGAAGCCTCCTCGCTGGAGTTAAGACGCCTGCCGGGTTTTGGTGGATCGCCGGACCGCGGGAAGGAGCACGGCCCAGGTAAGGTTGGCAGATAAGTACGGTCAAAGTCCCACTTTGTCAACGAATAAGAGCCTGCAGCGAAAGGAATTGCGATTCCGAGGGATCAAGCTGTTGTCCACCGGAGATAGGGCTGCGCCGACCTTCCCGCGCGCGACATCCACCGGTTCGCCACGCTTTTGTCCGGCGACCCTGTCGCTCGAACTCAGCCTGGCGGAGGCCGCACAGCTATGGCATCCTTCGCGCTTGCGTATCCTGCGCTCCCGAGTCCAACGCTGGATCCTTGCCGCCCTGGCGGTCGTGCTGGCTCTCTGCCTCGGAGCGCTCGCGGCCCGGCCGTATCTCGAGAGCCGGATTCGCACGGAAATCGTGGCCGAGGCGGCACGTCTTGGGCTCGTGGCGCGAATCGATGGCGTGCGTCTTGGCCTCTGGCCCCCGCTTCGCCTGACCGGCGTCGCTCTTAAGTTCAAGGAGAGCTGGCGGCTGACGACGGAGGGTGTCGAGGTCTGGTGGCCCGGCCGGATTCGGCTCGTTGTAGGACAGGCCGTGCTCGAGGGGCGTGCCAGCATCAAGGCGACGGCGAATTCGACGACCTGGGACGTTCCCAGCATCGCCCGTGAAGATTTCCGGATCGCGTTGCGCAACCCACAGTCCGGGCTGGTCCTGAGCCGGAGGGTTGGGCCTCACGACGAGGCTCTCTGGGCGGTCGAGGCGAAAGACCTGGCGATGGATCGCCTCCTCGACATCAGTCGATTCGATAAGACCCTGCTCCACAGCGGGACGATGAGCGGTCTCCTGACGCTGAGAACGCCGCCGGAGGTAGTCCACTTCGGCCTGGACCTGACCGCGCGCTCCGCCCGGCTGCCCGCGCTCGCGGGCGACGGATCGAAGCAGCCGACGCTCGGTGAGCCCACGGACCTGGCGGTTCAGGTCGCCGGCTCCTGGAAGCGATCGGGAGGCGCCCTGGATATCCCCCACTTAAGCGCCACTCTTGATACAGCCGCGCTTTCAGGTTCGCTGGCTGTTCGCGATCTCAACACCGATGCGACCGTGGACTTATCGGTTGACGTGGAGCGCGTGGATTTCGCGCGCCTGTTGCGTTCGTCGGGCCTCGAGGCCCCGAAGAGTCTCGGCCCCGAGGTCGTCGCCGGCGGCGCCGGTGGTCTGGGCTCGGCTTCGCTCGCCGCCAGCGCCCGGGGCCGGATCTCCGACCCGGCGTCGTTCGTCGTGACGCAAAAGCTCGACTTCACGCCACCGCAGCGCCTGCCCTCCAGAATCGTGAGGCTCCGGGGAGATTTCGTTCATGAGGTCGCCCTGGAATCGGGAGCCATCCGGGCGATCGATGTCTCGCCCTCGTCGCCCGACTTCATCCCGCTCGGTGAGGTGCCGCCCCTGTTCCGGCGCGCGCTGCTGATTGCCGAGGATGCCGGCTTCTACGGCCATCCCGGCATCGATCTCAGGGAGGTGCCCGCGGCAATCCTCACCGACTGGAGCCGCGGCGGCGCGGCACGCGGCGCTTCGACGATTACGCAGCAGCTTGCCAAGAACCTGTTCCTTTCGCGCGAGAAGCAGCTCGGGAGAAAGCTCCAGGAGCTGTCCCTTACGCTGCTCCTCGAGTCGGCGCTCAGCAAGAACCGCATCCTCGAGATCTACCTGAACGTCATCCAGTGGGGGCCGGGTCTTTACGGCCTGCGGCCTGCCGCCCGCGCCTATTTCGGCCGGGAGCCCGGTGAGTTGACGCCGGCCCAGACGGCATTCCTGGTGTCGCTCATTCCCGGGCCCGTGAAATATCAAAGCTCCTTCCGTCATGGCACTCCCGGACCGGGCCTGCGGCGGCTCGTGGACGCCCTGCTCGCCAAGCTGCGCTCCGTGGATGCCCTGACCGAGGATGAATACCGGCAGGCCCTCGACGAGGAGATCGTCATCCAGGGTAGGGAGGCGAGCGCTCCGGATCCCTCGACGCCGTAGCTCGATCCCGCGTACTCAACGGCGCGCAACTGCCCCCAGGGTCCCCCGCCAGGACCTCCAAAAAAAGCCGATTTCCGCGTCGCCGAGTGCTTGCGCGCACCCATCACGGGGCCCATATTGGAGCCTCGTGATGACGAGACTTGGCGTACGACTGCCTGCCGCCCTCCTTGGCCTCGTGGTGCTGTTCCTGACGGCGCAGCCTGCTGTCGCCATCTGGGTGCCACAGACACGAGAGGAGTTCGTGAGTGCCGTCGCCAAAGGCACCAAAGGGGCCAAGATGGAGACCTTCACCGTCGAGCGCAGCTTCGACGAGGTGTACCGGACACTCGAGGCGCGCACGACACCCTGCCTCGACGTCAAGGTCGAGCGTACCGCCTATGTCGGATACACGGAGCACAGCTCCTCGGACTACAACCCGATGCTCAAGAGAGTCGGCCGCGACCTGGCCGAATTCACCCTCCAGGTAGTCCATAACCCGCGCGGCGTCGGGCACACACCCCCACCCGGAGGGCTGTACGTCATGGCTGTCGATGTGAAGCGCGCCGGTGCCTCACGCACCGAGGTGGTGCTCTACCGGCCGGTAATGGGCTTCAAGAACATCGCCAAGAGTCTCATCGAGTGGGCCGAGGGCAGCGACACCGACTGCCCGAAACTGAAATAACCGCTGCTCCAGTCCAACCCCGCCACTCAACACCCGGTCCAGATAGCATTGGCGAAGCCGCATCTCAGGCCCGATAGTGGGGCGGCATGCGATGATTCCGGCTTCGGGCTGCAAGAAACCATCAATAAAGAGGTTGATCTCGAGCCGGGACCGAGGGATATTCCCAGTTCGACTCATACGACGCGGAGCCCCGATTGGGGCCGGCTCTCTCCTTCGGTAAAAGCATGCGCCTCAGATGGATTCCTATCTCCTTCGGTCTAGGCAGTTTGGCGGTTACGCTCGCGGCCGTGACCCTGGGGCATCGGTCCCCGACGGTCGCTGCGGGACCCACCTGTGGGCCCGGACCCTCCCGGCCTTCCGCCGAGGCGCGTCCGTTCACCGGGCCCTCAGCTGCTGAGGCGGTTGAGGCCGACGCGCGCCTGGCGGGCGAGCCGGCGTCAAAGGTGGCCATCCGGGCCGATCGTGACGGCAACGTAAAGGGATGGCTGCAGAAGCGCGGCGGCGGAAGGCCCGACGCCATTCCCACCGGGGGGCGGACGGTCGACTCTTACGAGGACCGGCTTTTCGTCGAGATTCCCCTGTCATCGGTGGCCGGATTGACCTCTCACGGCCTGGAATTCGAGCCGGTGGAGGATGCGGATCTCCTGAATGTGGGCTCCGAAACTTTCAACGCCCGTGACGGTGAGCCATCCATTCCTCCTGAATGGTCTTCCGCGGGGGGCAGCGCGGCGCGGCGACCCTACCTCGTGAAGTTCGATGCGCCAATCCGGGAGCCGTGGCTCGCGGACCTGCAGGCGGCCGGTGCCGAGATCGTGCAATACCAACCCCACTTCGGCTATCTCCTCATCGTGCCGGCCGGCTTCGAGTCGAAGTTCGGCAAGCACGCGCATGTCGCTTTCGGCGGCGAGTATCACGCCGCTTTCAAGGCGCGCGCCGAGCTCAAGGCGAAGGCGGCGAAGGATCAGGGGATCGACGTACGAATCGTGTTCTTCGACCTCCCCGGATGGCAGGAGCGCATCGACGGCTTGCTGCAGGGCGGTGCGCGCTTCGAGGCGTCGAGCGAAGGGACGTCGACGAGCCAGTGGGCGCTCCTGCGGGACGTGGTGCTCAGGAACGTGCGATCCCGCGACCTGCCGGCGATTCTGCGCGACCCGGCAGTCTACTGGGTCGAGGAGTGGGCCCCCCCCATGCCCGAGGACGAGCGAGCCTCACAGATCAGCGCGGGCAATTACATTGTCGGGGTGCCGGTGACCGGTTACCACGCCTGGCTGGCCACGCTCGGCGCCGACGGCTCGGGGGTCACGGTCGCGGTCGCCGACACCGGGTTCGACACCGGCGTCGCGGCGACCATCCACGAGGACCTCAGGAACCGGACCGCCTTCGCCTCGGCAATCTGCCCGAACAGCCGGGATCGGGACGGCCACGGGACGAACACCGCGTCGATCGCCCTGGGCGATCCGCGGCTGCCTACGGGCACAGGCCTCACGGACAGCTCCGGCTTCTTCTGGGGCACGGGCGGCGCGCCGGGCGCGAACCTCTGGGTGCAAAAGGCGCTGAACGACGGCGACTGCACAACTTCGTTCGCGGGCCAGCCCAACGTCCTCGCCGCGGACGCCTTCAGTGTCGGGGGCGCGCGGATCGGAAGCCACTCATTCAACGACGGATTGACTCCCGGAAACGGCTACACGGCCAACTGCGCCGCCTGGGACGCGCGCACGCGGGACGCGGACCCGGGAGTAGCGGGCAACCAGCAATACCTGGTCGTGTTCTCGGCGGGCAACAGCGGGCCTGCCGCCGGCTCTCTGACCTCGCCGCACTCTGCGAAGAACATCATCAGCGTCGGGGCGACCGAGAATTATCGGCCCGGACAATGCCCCGGCGCGGCGGGGTGCGGCGGGGCCGCAGATGACATCGATGCGCTGATCGACTTCTCGTCCCGCGGCCCGACGGTCGACAACCGGTTCAAGCCGGACCTCGCCGCACCAGGTCATACGATCGCCGGCGCCCGATCCTCCGTGGCCACGTACAGCTGCTTCTGCGACGGCGGCGGCGGTACGGGCTGCTGCGCCTCGACCGGCGTGGACGGGTCGAACAAGTACTCGGCTTACTCGGGCACCAGCCAGGCTGCCCCGCGGGTCGCTGGCGCCGCGGCCGTCGTCTTCGACTGGTTCAAGGACCACTTCGGTGTGTTTCCCTCCCCCGCCATGGCCAAGGCGATCCTGATCAACGGCGCCGTGGACATGAAGACGCCCGACATTCCGAACTTCAACGAGGGGTGGGGCCGCCTCAACCTGACGAACTCGCTCCTGGACCCGGGCGGCGGGCAGTTCTTCGACCAGGCGACGATTCTCGGCACGACCGGCGATGCGGCGGCATTCACGGTGAATGGCATTGTCCAGGATCCGACCCGGCCGGTGACGGCAACGCTCGACTGGACCGACCCTGCCGGCGCGGTCAACTGCAACCCTTGCCTGGTCAACGACCTCGACCTGCTGGTGACCCAGGGGGGGACCACGTGGCGCGGCAACAACTTCACGGCCGGTTTCTCCAACACCTCCGCCACCGCCGACACGCTCAACAACCTCGAAGAGGTCAAGCTCCCAGCCGGTGCTTTGACCTGCGCGCCAATCCAGTTCAAGGTGCGGGCGCAGTCGCTCAACGGCGACGGGGTGCCCGGAAATGCCGACACGACCGATCAGGACTTCGCGCTGGTCGCCGCGAACATCGGGTCGGTGGCCGTGCCGTTGGCCAACATCGCCTCCTCGACCCTGTCGGGCGGCTGCGACGCCGACGCCTTCCTGGATCGGGGCGAGACGGCCACCCTGACCCTCGGCATCCGGAACGACGGCTGCGCCAACGCCAGCGGAGTGACGGCGACGCTGAGCGTCCTGTCGGCTCCCGCCGGAGCGTCGGTGACCGTGTCACCCACCGGGGCGGAGGCGATCGGGTCAATCTCCGTCGGCGCCACGGTCACTCACGGCTGGCAAGTGAGCCTCGCGAACTCCGCATCTTCTTTCTGCGCCGGGAAAGTGGTGCTGCAGCTGACCATCACCGACTCGGCCGCCCACAGCTGGACGCGGACCGTCGAGGTGACCCTGGACGCGGAATCCCTCAGCCCCGCGACCGACACCGATCCGGCCACGATCGACAAGTCCTCCGCGAAATCGGCGGAGTGGAGTCTGCGCAGCTGCCGGACGACCTCGGCGCCGACCTCCTGGCACATGGGGCAGACCGACTGCAGCGGCATCGTGCGGGACGCCTCGAGCCAGGACCTGGAGTTCACCTACAACCTGCCCGCCGGCGCGCTGCTCGGGACCCTGAGCTTCCAGCATGCCTTCAATGGGTATAACAACGCCACGTTTAACGACAGCGTGCAGATCGACATCGATCCGGAAAATGACGGCTCGTACATCAACCTCGCCCTCTGGCGGCAGGGAATCGACAATCCGACCGTCATGACGCCCGCCGGCCCCTATGACTTGGCACCTTTCAACGCCACCCACGGGCCGGTCGTGAAAATCCGTTTCCGCTTCCAGAGCGCCGCGAACTGGGTGGGTGGCCAGAACAACGCGCCCGGCTGGGACGTGGACGACATCGTGCTGACGTATCAGACGGTCAACTGCGACACGGTGCCCTGCTCCAGCTGTTCCGCTCCTGCGTCGCTGACCAACAACAACGCGGTCGACGCAAACCCCTGCATGAGCTCGGGGGTTACGGTGTCCTGGAGCCAGGACGCCGGTGCCTGGGGTGACACCTCGGGGACGCGCGGTTACGTCGTCCTGCGCGACGGCGTGGCGGTCGCCTCGGGTCCCTGCTCCGGAACGCTGGCTTACGGCACCACGTCGTGCCTCGACACCAGCGCAACTCCGGGGGTCGCGGCGAACTACCAGGTCCGCTACGTGAATGGGTGCGCGCTGGCGGCGGCGACCGCCGGGACGGCGGCCACGGACGGAGCTCTCACTCCTCCGCCCGACGTGGGCAATTCACTGCTCGTCATCCAGAGCGGAGGCAACCTGACGCTGAGCTGGGATGCGGTTCCCGGTGCGACCCGCTACAACGTGTACATGGGGACGCCTGGGATCTGGACTCCCGCGATCTTCACGGCGACCGGCCTCGACGGATCGAACTCCTGCTTCGAGCCGACCAACTCGGCCACGTTCGCGGCTCCGGTGGGGGACGTCTACTTCCTGCTTGCGGCCGACAACGTCTGCTGGGAGAGCAGTCTCGGGCCGTCGACGCCGTCGACTCCGCGCCCCTACGCCTAGCCCTCGTGCGGTCCCCACTAGTCCAGGCACTCAGGTCAATTCTTCAATAAAAATCGGCTCAGGGCTTGGTGAGGAATTCCTCCAGACGGCTCACGAACGCCGCACTCTCATCGCAGTACGGCAGGTGTCCGCTCTTTTCGAAAACGGCCAGCTCCGATCCTGGAATCGCGCGGTGAATTGACCAGGCGACAGATGGCGCCACGTTGAAGTCGAAGCGGCCGGTGATGACCAGAGTGGGGAAGCGGAACTTGGTCAGCTCCGGATTGAGGTCGAAGCGCTGCAAGTCGTTCCAGACCGTCTTGTTGACGCTCTGCCGGTAAGTCAGCTCGCTCATCCGGGCGAGCATCGCGTCGCGGGCCGCCGGCGAGTAGAAGACCATCGACATGTATTCCTGAAGGTCGGCGGCGATGGCTGCCTCATCCCCCAGCTCGACGGCGAAGGCGAAGGCGTCCTCGCGCGCCACGGTCTCGGGATAGATGTTTTTGAACAGGAAGACGGTGTCCTGGATCTTCGGCGCCCCCGAGTCGACGATGATGAGGTGCTTGATCCGCTCGGGATGGCGCGCGGCATAGGCCATCACCAGGTAGCCGCCCCAGGAATGCCCGAGAAGGTCCATCTTCTCGAGGCCGAGGCGGACGCGCAGCGCATCGAGGTCGGCGATCTGGTCGGCGAGCAGGCATGACTGGCCTTCCTTGAGCTTGCTGGAGCGACCGTTGCCGCGCTGATCGTAGAACACCACCTTGCGACCCGCCGACAGGCGATCCCAGGCGTCCGAGCAGTGCATGTAGACATGATCGAATCCGGGGCCGCCGTTCACCAGAACGAGCGGAGTCCCCGACCCGTCCCCAACGACCTCGTAGTAGATCGACACGCCGCCGGTCTTGAACGTCTGCCCCTTCTCCGGGGGAGCCGGTGCGGCGAGGCATGTCCGGCCACCGAGCATCACGACAGTGACAACCGCCAGAGCGACTGCTGTGGCCGAGGCACGTCTGCGGAACATCATGAGTTCCTCCATGGGTGCGAACGGAATAGGCCTCGAGGCCTGGTTGGATGAAGGACGTGACCCGATGCTCCGGCTCGCTGCTGAGCCGAGCCGCGGGCGATCGCCATTATGAGGTTACTGATGCGGCTGCGGCGTCCAACGGCTGCGGTCTGGCCCCCCTGATCACCAGCCACAACATCAGCGCCATCTCTCCGAGTAGGGCCGGGAAGGCGATATTGGAGACCGTGGCCTGGTATTGCGGTAACAGCAAGCCCGTGAAGCTCATGGCCAGATAGGCGAAGCCGTTGATGATCAGCCAGATCCCCAGGAAGCGGGGAAGGAAGCGCGATCGATAGATCAGACTTCCCAGGGGGAAGAGCCACAGGCCCCAGAGGATCTCCGCGGCGGTGATTTCCTGCTGGTGCAGGCGGAGGAACAGCATCGCCAGCGCGTCGCGCTGAGGCTTGTCGAATACGGACAGGAAGTCGGGGCCGCGCACCAGAACCAGGGCCGCAGCGTCGTTCACCACGTTCAGAAAATCGATGGCTGCCGGTATCAATCCCCCGAGGATCACCATCAGCACGGCGAAGTTCTGGTTGACTCCCTTGAGCAGCCGGTAAAGGGCCAGAGAAAGGAAGACCAGGATGACCCCGCAGCACAGGTCGCTGACCATGCCGAGGCGGAAAACCAGCTCGTGAGCGGCGATATTGGCGGCGGTCGCGGTCGCGTTCCCGCTCACGAACAGGGTGCTGGGAACGTAGAGGAGGCGGTAGGGAGCCAGAAGGACGAGGAGCAGGTACAGGAACCCAGCGACTCTCCCGGGGTTATGGGTCGGGCTCATGATTTCTCCCCTGTAAGGGTTTGCCTGAAATACGGTGGAGCGAGCCAGAAGTTGCGACTCGGGCCGTGTCGAAAAATTGACTGCGCGGGGCGGGAGCGCATCCTCCCGCGCTCGGGGGTCGAGCCGAACATCGCGACCTTAATGGGGTGGACTCGGGAAAGCAAGGGCACTAAGTTGTGGGTTGGAGGTGAACGATGACTCAGAAGTCACGCAAAAAGCTGCAGACGAGAATGAAGCAGGCGTTTCGCAAGGCAGTGCAGGCAAGAAAGCGCCACCAGCGGGCGGTAACGGCGTACAAGAAGCTGCAGCGCAAGTATCGCGCAGCGTAGGGGTCCTCGAGGCCCTCGTTGCTACGGGGGCGGGTCCTCGAAACGGCCCGGTGCCGTGTCGTGATACCGGCCGATTTCGAGGGCTTGCCCCTGTTGGATTCTCCCCAACCCGAAGCATAATTCTCGAGTCTTTCGACCGACCTACCCAACGCGTGGCCATCCCTCCTTCACCCATTCCATCAACAGCTAATTATTTAACTGTAAGATAGTTACGATAGATTTGGCCCCCCTATCCCCGCCGCGGCTCAGGGCGTCTGATGGGTCGGGCCACAATGCTCCAAGACCTGCCTGAGTCTCGGGGTTTACGGCCCGGCCCTTTGGACCAGTGAACGTCCGCGGCCTTCCCGATGAGATTCCGGGAACGAATCGACCGCCGCACTCGTATGATCCTGTCGGAGGCACCCCTCATGGTCACCGATCTGCTCGTCCAGGATTTGCGCGTCGGATTTCGCGTTCTCCTCCGGGAAAAAGGCTTCTGCGCCATGGCCGTCACGGTGCTGGCCCTCGGCATCTGCGGCGTCACCACCACGTTCAGCGTCGTCAATGGAGTGATGCTGCGCGGCTTCGCCTTCCCGAACTCTGCCCGCCTGGTCAGCGTCAACTTCATAGATCCCACCAGCAAGAACTTCTTCGGCCAGAATGGCCAGATTTCGGCGATGGACTACGAGGAGATGCGAAAACAGCAGAAATCCTTCGAGATGACGGCCGCCTACATCAACGGCTCCACCGTCAACGCGACGATCGACGGGAATCCCAAGCGCTTCACGGGCGCTTACGTGTCGGAGGACTTTCTGCGCATTCTCGGGGTCGCGCCGAGCCTGGGGCGCGATTTGAGAGCCGAGGACAACGCGCCCGGCGCCGAAAAGGTGGCGCTTATCGGCTACGGCCTGTGGCAGCGCGACTTCGGCGGCACCAAGGACATCATCGGCAAGGGGCTGCGCATCAACGGGACACCGGCGACGATCGTCGGCGTCATGCCCCAGGGCTTCGCGTTTCCGGTCAACGAGCAGCTGTGGATCCCGCTCTACAGCGAGTTCCCGGTGCGTGAGCGTAACGATCCGCGAAACATCTCGCCGGCTGTGCTGGCCCTGATCAAACCGGACGTGCCGATCGATCAGGCCAACGCCGAAATGTCGACCATCGCCAAGCATTTCGCGGATGCCTATCCGGACACCAACAAGCAGTTCAACACGGGCAAGGTCGAGCCCCTGCTCAAGACCTACACGCCGCTGCCGCTGCGTGGCACGCTGCTCACGATGCTGGCCTTCTGCGTGGGCGTGCTGCTGATCGGCTGCGTCAACGTGATGAACATGCAGTTCGCCCGGGCCAGCCTGCGGGCGAAGGAGCTGGCCGTCCGCTCGGCGCTCGGCGCAAGCCGCCGGCGCCTGATCGTGCAGATGCTCAACGAGAGCCTGCTGATCGCGGGGGCCGGGGCGGTGATTGGCGTGGGCCTGGCCTATTACTGCACCAACCTGCTATCGGAAGCGGTCCGCAACCTGGACAATCCACCCCCCTCCTGGATCACGTTCGACATCGACCTCCCTGTCCTGGCCTTCAGCGTCTTCGCGATGCTGGGCGCCGCGGTGGTTGCCGGGCTGCTGCCGGCCTGGATGGCTTCGCGCGAGAACGTCGGCGCCGTGCTGAAAGAGGGAGGCCGGGGAGGAACGGGGCGAGGGACCAAGCTGGTCATGCGCGGCCTGGTGGTGTTTCAGGTCGTGGTGACCTGTGTCCTGCTGATCGGCTCACTGCTGCAAATGCAGTCGATCCGCAAGCAGCAGACGATCGACTACGGCTATGACACCCAAGGCATCATGTCGGCGCGCATGGGGCTGATGGACGGGGCCTATCCTTCCCAGGAGACGCGCAAGAACTTCTTCGACCATCTGGTGAGCGAGCTGCGCACCCATCCGGAATTCGAGGCGGTGGCGCTCACCAACAAGTTCCGGATGGTCTTCTCAGGCAGCGGAGCGATCGAGATCGAGGGGAAGGAGTACAAGGAGAAGAAGGATCGCCCGAACGCCAATTTCGAGCAGGTCACCCCGGGCTATTTCGAGGTCACCGGTCAGACCTTGATCGAAGGGCGCGGCTTCGAAGAGGACGACCTCGACGCCAAGCTGCCCGTGGCGATCGTGAACGCGGCCTTCGCGCGCAAGCACTTCGGCAACGAAAGCGCGCTGGCCCGCCGCTTCCGCGCCCTGGATGGCAACACGCTGCAGCCCGGGCCCTGGCGCAGCATCGTCGGGGTGGTGAGGACGGTGCGCATGATGCCGCCCTTCAACATCCCGAACGTGGACGACACGGGCTTCTACGTGCCGTTCTATTCAGCCGCGAGCGGCCCGATCAAGCCCGAGCCGTTCGTCAGCCAGTTCGCCACGGTCATCGTCAAGCCGCGCGGCGGATTGCGCGCCGAGGCGCTGGCCAACCCCCTGCGGCAAGGCGTCGCCAAGGTGGACCCGGACCTGCCGCTCTACTTCGTCGACACCCCCAAGCGACAGATCGACGGCTTTGTCAGCCAGAACCGCATCGTCGCCATCATGTTCTCCATCTTCGGCCTGGTCGCCACGCTCATCGCCGGAGTCGGGATTTACGGTGTCATGTCCTATTCGGTCAACCAACGGACCCAGGAGCTGGGGGTGCGGATGGCCCTGGGCGCGGACAGCCGGCGGATCCTGCAAATGGTATTGCGCCAGGGGTCGATCCTGACCGGTTTCGGGCTCACGCTCGGCCTGCTCATCACCATGGCGCTGGTCTGGATCACGGGTGACGGCATCCAGAACGTGCTGTTCGGCGTCAGCCCGAAAGACCCGCTCATCTATGGGGCCGTCGCGGCGCTGGTGGCGGCCGTGTCGCTCGCCGCCTCCTTTGTCCCGGCGCGGCGCGCCACGCGCGTGGACCCGATGATCGCGCTGCGTGCCGAGTAGTCGGCCTTTCGCCATCAGGGCGCTTCCGGGCATCCCGGGTGGCCGGTGATCTCGTCCCGCTTTTTCTTGAACAGCGCCACCCAGTCTTCGAGGGTGACTTCGCGGCTGCCGCCGGAGCCGTCGGAAGTCATTTGATGCAGCCGGTTGATTCGGGCGGCGCGAAACAGGTCCGCAATTTGCACATCGGAGAGTTGCCGCAGCTGCCCGGCCAGTAACGCGCGCCCTGCCTCGCTGATGGCGGGATTCCTCAAGGTCGTGGTTTGGAAGATGCCGCCGATCGGGTCCAACCGGGCCTTGCAGGAATCGCGGTTCTTCCACACCGACCGACTCTTCCAGCCATCGTAATCGACTCGTCCCGCGTAGGCGGTGGTCAACCCTCCCTTTCCGAAAACCGCGCCCAGGTCGTCGACATAAAGAATGGGGCGGCGGCAGGTCACGACACCGGCTGCGTCCCTTGCGAGCTCGCGGCGCGGACAGGCGAGGGCGTTCTGCTCGGCGCTGTTGTCCGCGTTCTGGACGAAGGCGTTGAGCAGCTTGAATGCATCAATCTCGGCCCGGGTCGCCCCTCCGAGGCTCGGATCGACCTGTGCGAGGGATTTCCAGCTCCATCCCTGGTTCTCCCGCTCTTCAATGGGATCGACGTCGAGCTTCTCCTCCAGCGCGGCCGGATCGAACGTGTAGGTGCCGACTTCCGCCTCGGGAGGGAGAGGACGAGGACGACCCTGCTCGTCCAGGTGGTGCCTGGTCTTTCTCGCATTCACGTATTTCCAGGGCTGCCTGGGACAACCGCGGCAGGTCACCCGGACCGGGAGCATCTTATCGGCATAGAACCCCAGTGCCCAGAAAAGCCGCGTCCCAAGAACTTCACCGTAGACTTCCTTGAAGCGATTTCCCTCGACGTATTTCACCTTGACGATCGTCCCATCCTCGAGCCGGCACAGGAATTTTTCCGACCAACCCCTGAGCGGCTGCGCAACGAAATCGCAATGGATTTCCTGATCCACCGCAAACTTCAGCCGACCTGGCGGGCCGTTGTAGAGATCCTTGGACGAGACGTCGTTCGGCTCCCACACTCGGGCCCGGCGCAGGTAGGTATCTCGTTTTTCGGGGGTCGGCGTGGGGAGCTTCAGGTCGTCGGCGGCGCCAACTGCCGTGGGGCAGAGCAGCAGAACCGGGATGGCCAGGATCCACGACTTCAGCATTGCCCGAGGTCCTTCCTCACGTAATCGCTCCTGATTAAGATAATGCACCAAGCTGCTGTGTATGCGCGGCTCGCGCCAATTTACAACGGAATCGATGCAAAACAAGGCGTCACCTGAGAATCCTGTCGGACGCCGGGACGGAAGGGGAGGGACGCTCACCGGGGGTACGCACCTGATAGAATTCCCTCGATATGAAGGTGACACCACCGTCCGTCTCTCCTCCTGAGCCCGGCCGCCTCACGCGTCCGGTGACCGCCGCAGCATCAGGCTGGCAGCGCTGGCTGCCGGGGCTTCTGATGCTGCGCCGGTACGAGGCTGCCTGGCTTCGGAATGACCTCGTGGCGGGCCTGGTGCTGACCACGATGCTGGTTCCGGTGGGCATCGCCTACGCGGAAGCCTCCGGCGTTCCGGGCGTGTACGGATTGTACGCCACGGTGATCCCGCTGCTGGTCTATGCGGCGTTCGGCCCCAGTCGCATCCTGGTGCTGGGGCCCGACTCTTCCCTGGCTGCGGTGATCCTCGCGGTCGTGCTGCCTCACTCCGGGGGTGATCCGATCCGGGCCGTGGCCCTGGCCGGCATGATGGCGGTCGTCTCCGGCCTGGTGTGCGTGCTGGCCGGAGTGCTGAAGCTCGGGTTCATCACCGAGCTGCTCTCCAAGCCGATCCGTTATGGTTACATGAACGGCATCGCGCTCTCGGTGCTGATCAGCCAGCTGCCCAAGCTGTTCGGCGTCTCGATCGAGAGCGCCGGGCCTTTGCGCGACGCCTGGCGGATCGCCCAGGCGGTGCTCGGCGGGCAGGCCAATTGGACCGCCTTCACGATCGGCGCCGCTGCTCTTCTGATCATCCTGCTGCTCAAGCGATTTCGCCGCATCCCCATCATCCTGATCGCGGTGGTCGGAGCCACGATCGTGGTCGGCGCCCTCGACCTCGGGGCCACTGCCGGGTTGAAGGTGCTGGGCCCTCTGCAGCGGGGCCTTCCCTCCTTCGCCGTCCCGTGGATCCGGCTCGAAGATATTGGCCCGGTGATTCTCGGCGGCTGCGCGGTCGCGCTGGTCTCGTTCGCCGATACCAGCGTCCTGTCCCGCGTGTATGCGGCCAGGACCCGCACTTACGTCGATCCGAACCAGGAGATGGTCGGCCTGGGCGCGGCCAACCTGGCCGCCGGCTTCTTCCAGGGCTTTCCGATCAGCAGCAGCTCCTCGCGCACTCCGGTCGCCGAAGCCGCCGGCGCCAGGACGCAGCTCAGCGGCGTCGTCGGCGCCGTGGCGGTCGCCCTGCTCATCGTGGCCGCTCCCGACCTGTTGCGGAATCTTCCCACCTGCGCGCTGGCAGCGGTGGTGATCTCCTCGGCCGTCGGTTTGTTCGAATTCGCCGATTTGAGGCGCATCTACCGCATCCAGCGCTGGGAATTCTGGCTGTCCATCCTCTGTCTCGCCGGCGTTGCCGTGCTGGGAGCGATTCCCGGCATCGGGCTGGCGCTGGTCGTTGCCGTCATCGAGTTTCTCTGGGACGGTTGGCGCCCGCACTCGGCCGTGCTGGGGCGCGTGGACGGCATCCGCGGCTACCACGACCTGAAGCGCTACCCCGACGCCAGGCTGGTGCCGGGCCTGGTGCTCTTCCGCTGGGACGCGCCGCTGTTCTTTGCCAACGCCGAGCTGTTCCAGGAGCGCGTCCTGGAAGCCGTGGCTGCCTCGCCCACGCCGGTGCGGCGGGTCATCGTGGCCGCCGAGCCGGTGACCAGCGTCGACGTCACGTCGGCGGACATGCTCGCCGAGCTGGGGCAGACCCTGCGCGCCGCGCGCATCGAGCTGCGCTTCGCCGAGATGAAGGACCCGGTCAAGGACAAGCTCAAGCGCTTCGAGCTGCTCGACCGCCTCGGGACCGACATCTTCCACCCGACCGTCGGCGCCGCCATCGATGCTTACCTCGCGGAGCACCAGATCGACTGGAAACCGTGACGCCGGCTTCCAGACCCGCCGCTACCCGGACCGCTGAAAATCCTCGCCAGGAAAATCGCTGTCAGCCTCATGGCCTGAGAAGAACTCTTTTTTCAGGAAAAGTTCGAAGGATCGGGTCGAAATCCGCCCTCCTACCGGCATAGGGACTTGATGGATGACCCTGGTGAGGAAAGGAGTGCCTGCGATGACCAAGCAGAAGCGGCTGTTGAAGGTCTTGTTGGTGGGAGCGGTCGTGATGGCTCTGGCGGCGCCGAGCTGGGCCGCCAAGTTCGAAATCTCACGTATCTACATCGAGTACAACTCCTCGGCCAATGATCTGGGCTTTCACGTATCGCTGGACGGTGAGGACTGGAAGACCCTCAAGATCATCAATCCCGCGGGTCTCACCATCCTTGACCTGTCGGGCAAGGGTCCTTACGCCAATCTGGGATTGACGGAGCTGTTCTTCGAAGGCGCTGAGCCCACGCTGGACGATTTTCCGCTGGATAGGCTCCTGGCGTTGTTTCCCGAAGGTCAGTATAAATTCACCGGCCTAACGGTCGGGGGCACCCGTATCTCCAGCACGGGAGCCCTCTCGCACGCGGTTCCTGCGGGGCCGGTTGTCTCTTCGGAAGTGAACGACGACTCGGTCGTTATTCGCTGGGAGGAAGTGACGAGCACGCCTCCGGGCTTCCCGAATGAGCGAATCCAGATTGTCGGCTATCAGGTTCTGGTGGATCCGTTCGAGGTCACCCTCCCTGCATCGAGCCGACAGGTGACTCTCCCGGAGGAATTCGTGGAGTCCCTGTCCGTGGGACAACATCCCTTCGAGGTGCTGGCCATCGATGCCAGTGGCAATCAGACCATCACCGAGGGTTCGTTCTCGACCAAGTAGTCGTTCCGAGGGCCGGAGTTCGAGGATGCCGCGAGGTCGCTGCGAGGTCGTCTCTTAGCTGCGTGACACGGCATCCTCGCTCCGGTCTTAGGACATCGGCGGCCTGTCGTGCCGGCTGCCGGCAATGCCAGAGAAGGCCAGACTTCCCAAACCCTGCCCACCCGTGCGCCTGTCGATCGCTCACTGCGCTTGAATTCCCAGCCGCCTGGGACAAAAATGCCCCGGGCAATTGCACTGATGTGAAGGGTAGGAATTCCTGACGGGCTCCACGGGGAGGAAGGTATCGCCATGCACGTCGTCGCGCAGAAGGACTTGCCGTTCCGTGGAATCTCACACGAGTTCGTGGGAGCCGAGCAGGGATCCGTGGGAATCTCAGTCTATCTGGTCGAGGCCCCACCCGGGCGCGCCATACGACGGCACCGCCATCCCTACGATGAAGTCGCCTTCATTCGCGAAGGGCGCGGACGCTGGACCGTCGATGGGGAGGAGCGGGAGGCCGGCCCGGGCGATATCCTGGTCATCAAGGCCGGACAGGTCCACACCTTCGTCAACATCGGCGAGGGCCCGCTGATCCAGCTCGATGTGCATCTGTGCGAGCGGTTCATCCAGGAAAACCTGGACTAGCCGCCGTCGGGACCGCCACACCGGCGACCGGCCGATCCGGCCGCCTCCCGCTTCCCACCCGCGAATCCACTTGCCGGAGGGTGGAGCTACTTCTTGGTGTAGGTAATCTCCATCATCTTCATTTCCTTGCCGTCCTTGCCCGGTCCGTACATCTCGAAAATCTCAACCGTCGGGCTGGTCCACTTGGAGGTCATGCGCGCGCTAACCGGTCCCTTCTTGATCGGATCGTTCCAGCTGCCGGTGAAGGTACAGGTCTTACCAGTAGGATCGCAGGTGCCCGTGCTGACCATGATGCCGGTGGACATGCTGTCGTTCCAGGTGGACCAGTACTTGCCGGACACGTTGTCGTAACCCATCATGCCCCGACCCATGAACGGTCCGCCCATCATCGTCGCATTCACCTCCTCGACCATGACCCTGCCGCCGAGCGTCATGGTGCGGGTTGCCGTCCCGGTGTCCTCCGTGGGGGGCTGGCTGGGGTCCTGCCAGCCTCTCACCTTCATGTCGTAAGTGCCTGCCGTTGCCGCCATTTGCTGCTGCTGAGGGCCGGGGGTGCCCGCCTTGATGTAAGCCTCCATCTCGGCTTTTTGCTCCGGCGTCATCTCCGGAGCTTTCTTCTCCGTCTGCGCCAGAACCAGGCTGGCGAGCGTGGCAATGGCAAGGATGGCAATCACTTTTCCTGCAGTCTTGCGCATGGCGAATCCTCCTGTGAAGGAATGGGGGGTCCTCGTTTGTGTCCTAGCCGGAAGCGGGGATTATAACCGCTCGGACGCGCTCGTGTCAGGGTGGTGTGCAGCCCCGGTGCACCCACGTGCCGAAGGCGGGTTTCTTGACACGGACTCTTCGTGAGCTTAGGTTCCCCCAGCGGGCCCGATATGGTTTGTTATATAAAGTACTTGACAATACCGAAATGAAGGTGTAACTTCACACCATGATGACCGACGGAATCTCCGGACTTATCAATGCCATACGAACCTCGAAGCTCCTGCGGGTGCTGCTGATCGGATTCCTTGTCATGCTGCTCCAGATCCCGATTTTCATGATCGACGGACAAATTGGGGATCGGACAAGAACGCGCCAGGAGGCGGTGGACGATGTGACTGGGAAGTGGGGGAAAGAGCAGTCGGTGATGGGGCCGGTACTGGTCGTTCCCTACCAGGTGCGCTGGACCGAGGAAGACAGCAAGGGGGTCAAGAAGGTCCGGACGATGGTGCAATCGGCAAACTTCCTGCCCGAAGACCTGCGGATCGACGGGAAGCTGGAGAGCGAGGTGCGGTACCGGGGGATCTTCGGTGTCCCCGTCTATCGGCTGATCCTGCAAATCAAGGGGAATTTCCTGCCACCCGATTTCAAGGATTGGGGAGTGGAGGCGGGCGACATACTTTGGAACCGGTCGGAGGTGTGGGTCCGGATCTCAGACGCCCGGGCGATCCAGAACCAGGCGGCTCTGGCCTGGGGTGACATGGAGCTTCCCTTTGCGCCGGGGCTGGGAGACTTCGGCGGGCAGGGGTCCGGGATTCACGCTCCTCTCAAGGATCACCTGACCGGGCAGGGAAGCGAATTCTCCTTCGAGCTGCAGCTCAACGGCAGCCTTGGAGCGTTCTTCGCGCCGTTGGGGAGGCAGACCACCGTTTCACTGAGGTCGAACTGGAAAGACCCGAGCTTCCAGGGAAACTGGCTGCCGACCGAGAGGACGGTCCGGGACGACGGGTTCGAGGCGAAGTGGGCCATCCCGTCGCTGGGGAGGAACTATCCTCAGAAGTGGCGCTCCGACGGCCCGGTCCAGGAAGAGATGGAGAAGTCGAAGTTCGGGGTGAACCTTTATACCGCGGTGGACATCTACCGGATGTCCGAGCGCAGCGTGAAATACGAGAGCCTGTTCTTGCTGCTGACCTTCCTATCGCTCTGGCTTTTCGAGGTCCTTGCCCGCCGCCGGGTCCACTCCCTCCAATACCTGCTGGTGGGGGCGGCGATGTGCCTGTTCTACCTGCTGCTGCTGTCGCTGTCGGAGCACATCGGCTTCCTCAGCGCTTATGCGATAGCCAGCCTGGCCGTGGTGGGACTCGTGACCGCCTATTGCGCCGCAGTCTTGAAGGGGGTCGGCCCGGCTCTCACGATTGGGGGGATTCTCACCGGATTGTACGGCTATCTCTATATTCTCCTGAATAACGAAGACTATGCCCTGCTCATCGGGTCGGTAGGACTGTTCCTGACTCTTGCCGCGGTGATGTACCTGACTCGAAAAATCGACTGGTCGGCGACCGGAGGCACGGGATCGCCGCGATAGACCCGGCGGAACCAACGCCGCCGGGCAGCCCCGCCCCCGGGCTTGATGCCACATAATCGCCACCATTCCGCCACCAGCCTGAGCGGTTGAACCCCAAGCATGGGCAGGAACTCTTAAAATCAGGGGTCGCCGTGCCAGTCACACCGGGAGTCAGCTTCAAGATCATCGAGAGCGGCGATCGGCTTACGCACGTGGCCATCATCGGGCGATTAGACACGCTGGGAGTCGGCGCCATCGATGTGTCGCTTTCCGGCCACACGGCCGCCCGCAGCCGCCCGACCATCCTCGACCTGGCGGAGGTGTCATTCCTGGCCTCCCTGGGGATGGGGATGCTGGTCCAGATTGCCCGCAGTCTGCGAAGCCACAATGCCGGTCTGGTCCTGCTCAACCCGCAAGAGCCGGTCGAGCGGGCGCTGCGGGCCGCGCGCATCGACGACATCACCCCCATCGTCCATGGGCAGGATGAGGCGCTTCGGATTCTGCAGGTGGAATAAGTGGGACCGATCCTGCGGGTCAGGGTGCAGGGCGTTCTCGAGGAAGTCCGGCAGCTTAATGGGACCGTCGCGCGGTTCCTAGAAGAACAAGCGGCGTCTGCAGCCACGATCCACGACGTGCAGCTGGTGCTGGAGGAGGTGATGACCAACGTCATCCGCCACTCCACCCCGAGGCATCAGGTGCTGACCCTGGAAGTCGAGCTCGAGATGGAACCGGGTGCGGTGCGCCTGCGGGTCGAGGACGACGGCTCGGCATTTGATCCAACCACCGCTCCGGAAAAGGCGGAGGAAGCAATGCCTCCAGGCTGCCGCTCGGGCGGTTACGGTCTTCGCATCGTCCGGCGCACGGCGGTGAGGCTGGACTACCGCAGGTTCAAGGAGCTTAACGTTCTCGAGATGTGGGTTCCGCGGCTGCCTTAGCCGCTCCGGTCGCAGTGGATGGGCCTCAGCGAGTCGCCGGCGTAGCCGCCGTCTGATTCCAGTTCAGGATGATCCGCAGCGCGCTGGGAGTCTCCGCCTCGTTGCGCCGCAGGGCGAGGAGGCGTGTGTGTCCGGCGTCGGGTCTCGCCTCGAGGATGGACCCAGGAAGCGTGAACAGCTTCGCCGGGACCGAAGTCTTTAGAACCCCGTTTTCCACCGTGACCGCCACCGACATGACCCGCTGTCCATCCGGGCTGGGCTCCACGTACCAGAGCTCCTTGGAATCCTTGCGCCAGTGAGCGCGGTTGCCTCCCTGCGTCGAGACGAGCCACTTCCGATCCAGCCCGGGGAAGGAGCGGACATAGATCTGCTCGGCGCCGGACTCACGGGAGGTGTAGGCGAGCCAGCGGCCGTCGGGAGACAGGACGGCGCCAATCTGCGTCGAATCCTCCACCAGGAGCGGGCGCGCCTTTTTGTCCTGGAAGTCATAGGCCCAGATCACTGCCCCGCTCGCATCACTCTCGGGAGTGAACTGGAAAATGATGTATCTCCCGTCGGCGGACCAATCGGATATCGCCGTGTCGTGCCCCGACTGCTTGTACAAGAGTTCCCTGGGAGTCGTCTCCACGGTGGACTGAACGTACAGGTCCTCTCCACCGCTGTCCCGGTTGATGAACGCGATTTTCGTGCCATCCGGCGACCAGGCCGGGGTGAAGGAATCGTTGGCGCCCTTGGTGAGCAGTGACTGCGTCAGCCGCAGCGTGTCCCCGATCCAGACCTGCGTGGCGCTGCTTCCCTCGGTTTTGGCGACGGCGTAGCGGATGCCGTCCGGGGCAATGACCGGACTGCCAATCGCCCCCGGATCACCCACCGGCTGCCCTGGGCGTCCTTCCCGGTCGAGCCAGAGCGGCGTGCTCGAGAGCGACGCCTGCCCGGTGGCGTAGAGCAGGTCGCCTCTTCCGGAAGCGGACACCGGCATCATCCCCATGTTCGGCTCGAACATCTCATCCGAATCGATGGGAGTGGCCTCAGGGCCCGGCTGCAGCGTCTTCAGATCGAACGGGACCGCCACGAGCCGATCGTTGCGGCGCAGCAGGATCCACCCGGGCGTGACGAAAGCCACCGAAGACTTGTCGTCGAGAATCTTCCGGCCCGGACCCCCTTTCAGCGATCCGACGAAGATGCCGCCATGGGTGTTCAGCGTCGCCCCGTTGTTGCTCCAGCCGGTGTAAAGAAAGTGCTCGCCATCGGGAAGGGCGACCGGATAGCGTTGAGACCAGTCGGGGAGGTCCTTCTCGAGCTGGGTCACCGCCTCCGACTTGCCCCCGCGGGCGGAGACGCGGTGAATGCCGCTATTGGGATTGGGCGCGAACAGGATCGTCCCGTCCTTCAGCCACGCCCCGCCTCTTGGCTGGTCGCCGCCGCCGACGCCCTGGCTCACCACCTGGGAAGTCCGGGACTCCAGGTCCATCCTGCGAATTGTTCCTGCGAGAAAGTAGCCGAGCGATTTTGAATCGGGGGACCAGAAGGGGAACACCGCGCCCTCCGTCTCCGGGAGCGGCTCCGGCTCGAACTGCTCCAGGGATCGGATCCAGAGGTGGCGCGCCCCGGTGCTGTCCTCGGCTCCGTAGGCGACCCAGCGCCCGTCAGGTGAGATGGTGGTAGGGGCGTAGCTGTAGATGCGCTGGTCAGGCGGAAGCCGGATTTCCATGTGGACCGAGCGCAGCCTGAGGCCTGGCCCTTGGCTGAACAGCCGCGGCAGGACAAGGCCGAGGGTGACCAGCAGTGCCGCGCTCAAGCCCCACGCAACCCACTCCCGCCATCCTGGCTTTGGCCGGGGCGCTGCTGACACCCCGGCGGGAGCCGCGGGCTCGGGATCCTCCGATTCCAGCTCCAGCAGCGCGTCGCCCACGGCCCGCAGTCGGTGCCGGGGATCCCGGGCCAGGCAGCGGCGCAGCAGGCGGCGGATGCGCGCTGGGACGGCGGCGGGGAGCGCGTTCCATTCGGGTTCGCTCTTGAGGACGGAGGCAAGGATGTCAGTGACGGTCTCTCCGTCGAACAGACGCTTTCCAGAGAGCATCTCGAAGAGGATGCAGCCGAAAGCCCAGACGTCGGCCCGGCGATCGACGACCCGACCGCGCGCCTGCTCGGGGCTCATGTAGGCCGCGGTTCCCAGGATGAACCCCTGCTGGGTCATGGCGGCGGTCATAGTCGGCGAGTTGAGGGTGTCCTGGGGGTTTTCACCGGCTTCGCCGAGGAAGGCGCGGGCCAATCCGAAATCGAGGATCTTCACGCGCCCGTCCGGAGCAATCTTGATGTTGGCCGGCTTCAGGTCGCGGTGGACGATTCCCTTGTCGTGGGCCGCTTCCAATCCTTCGGCGAGCTGGCGGCCGATCTCCAGGGCCTCGTCCACCGGGAGCGGCCCACGGGCCAGGCGTGCGGACAGGTCCTCCCCTTCGACCAGCTCCATCAGCAGGAAGCGCTGCCTGCCGACCTCCTCGAACCCGAACAGGGAAGCGATGTTCGGATGGTGCAGGGAGGCCAGGGTGCGGGCCTCACGATCGAAGCGGGCCAGGCGCTCCGGATCCTGGGCGAAAGCCTCGGGAAGCACTTTCAGCGCCACTTCCCGGCCCAGCCGTGAATCGCGCGCGCGGTAGACCTCTCCCATGCCTCCGGCGCCGAGCGGGGCGAGGATCTCGTAGTTACCCAGACGTGAGCCGGTGGCCAGAGACATCGTGCGCCGGATTATATCCGAGGCGCGGAAACGGCGAGGGGAGTCCTGCGGTAAGCCGTTCTTCATTGACCTGATTGCAGACTGCTTCCAGCCAGTCGAGGATGAGGTCCACCTGCTGTATTCAGGGGTATGGAAAGCACGGGGGAGATGATCCGAATCCACGGGTATACTGGCACCAAAGGGAAAGTGGTGATTCCATGAATCAGACCTTTAAACCTCATCGGCACGACCTCAGGGCCATTGCGCGGCAGGCCATGATCGATCGCGGGCTGCTGCCCGATTTCTCGCCCGCCGTCGTGGCGGAAACTGCCGGCCTTGCGGAGCCGGCGATCGAACGCGACACCTCCATCCGGGACCTTCGAGGGCTCATGTGGGTGTCCATCGACAACGACGATTCCCGTGATCTCGATCAGCTTTCCTATGCCGAGTCGGCCGCCACGGGCGCGACACGGGTGCTGGTCGCGATAGCGGACGTCGATGCCCTGGTGAGGAAAGGCTCGGCCATCGATGGGCACGCGGGTCACAACACCACGTCTGTCTACACCGCCGCGGAGATATTCCCGATGCTCCCGACGAAGCTCTCGACGGATAGAACGTCGCTTGGAGAAGACGAGGAGCGCCTGGCCATCGTCGTCGAGATGATGGTGGGCAGGGACGGCTCGGTGGCGAAATCGGAATTCTATCGAGCGAGAGTTCTGAATCATGCCAAGCTTGCGTATGACAGCGTCGCCGCGTGGCTCGAGGGCAATGCGGCCCCGCCCGGGCGCGTTGTGACCGTGTCCGGAGTCGAGGCGCAGCTTCGTCTGCAGGATAGCGTGGCGCAGGCCCTGCGAGGCGTTCGTCACGAGCACGGCGCTCTCGGCCTGGAGACGATCGAGCCTCGCGCCGTGTTCGACGGAGACAGGCTCGCCGATCTGCGTCTCGAGGAGAAGAACCGCGCGAAAGAGCTCATCGAGGATCTCATGATCGCCGCCAACGGGGTCACGGCAAGGTTCCTCGAGACACGCGGTCTGCCGTCGCTCCGCAGGGTGCTCCGGTCTCCCGACCGATGGGAGCGTATCGTCCAGCTCGCAGCGGGCTGCAACGAGAAGCTGCCTGCGGCGCCGGATGCCGCGGCCCTGGAAGCGTTCCTGGCGAAGCGCCGCCTCGCGGAGCCGGACAAGTTTCCGGATCTTTCCCTCGCGGTTGTGAAGCTGATGGGACGGGGCGAGTACGTCGTGGAGCTTCCCGGCGGGGCTTCCCCCGCGCACTTCGGCCTCGCGGTGCAGGACTACACCCACTCCACGGCCCCCAACAGGCGTTTTCCGGACCTCGTGACGCAGCGACTACTCAAGGCGGCGCTCGGCGGTCAACCCGGGCCCTACGGCCAGGACGATCTCCTTGAGCTGGCGCGCCACTGCACGGAGCAGGAAGACAATGCGAACCGGGTCGAGCGGCAGGTGCGGAAGTCCGCCGCGGCACTTCTCCTGGAATCGAGGATCGGGGAGCGGTTTGAGGGCATCGTCACCGGGGCGTCCGAGAAGGGGACCTGGGTCCGGATCTTCCGTCCCCCCGTGGAGGGGAGAGTGATTCACGGATTCGAGGGACTCGACGTCGGAGAGAAGGTCACCGTCGAGCTCGTTCACACGAACGTCGAGCGCGGGTTCATCGATTTCGCGCACCTGCCAGGGGCGACGCAGTCGAGTCGTCCGTGAGAAGGGCTTGGGCCCGCTTCGCAAGATCGTACGAAACCAAAATCCCCAATCCTGCTGTCTCTCTCGAGGATGGGTTCAACGAGCCAAACGAGCCCGCAGCCGCTTTAGCTCCAGTTTTGCCTTCGGGAGTTGAGGGAGTTGGAACCTTGAAGGGCCACACCTTGCAGCCCTACGGGTTGAACGCTGTCAGGGCCTTTCGGATCACACTGTCCTTACCCGCAGTGTCCATGCCCTGTAGTACGATGAGCAGCGACCTGCGAGCTTCGCCGTAGAGAAGGTATTGCAGCGTGTCGATGCGCGCGAGATTCTGCGCGAGCCGCTCGGCGGCCTCGTCCTTGTCCTTGCAGCCCGGGGTGGCGCGAGGATTCCAATTCGCTAGACGCGCGGCGCGGCCGCGAACCCTCAAATGCCTTGATGATGCGTTTCATCGGGCCCTCCGTTTCGAATTGGCTTATCGGTTATACAGGGTCGCGAGTGGACCATTCCCCTCCACAGTCCAGAATCGGACCGGCCGAGAGGCGTGGGGATTCCTGATTGAATCCGGGCTCCAGTATCCGAATTCGAGGTCCAAAGTAAGGTATTCTATCAACCCTGAAGATCGCGGGAATGCAAGCTCCAGCGTCTGGAGGTTACAGCCGCCACCTTCGGTCGAGTAGGTAGGGTTTTACCCCATTTGCGAGCCGGCCCATTTCGCCGATCATGGGTGGGATGGAATCGGAGGTTCAGAGTCAATCATGAGAGAGGTAAACGGGCAGGCGATGAGCAATCGGATGAGCCGCAGTATTCTGTGCCTCGTTACTGTCCTGGGGGCGTTGACGGCCGCGTTCGCCGCGGAGTCTCCGAAGGCCGGACCTTCCGAGGCTCAGGCCGTCGGCGCGTTCGAGGCGCGCGTGAAGGAGTACGTCGCTCTTCATGAGAAGCTCGAAGCAACGCTTCCCAAGTTCGCGGAGAAAGGCACGCCGGAGCAAGTCGACAAGAACCAGCGCGCGCTTGGGGCCCTGATCAAATCGGCGAGAAAGGATGCGAAGCCCGGTGATTTCTTCTCGCCGGGGATGCAGACGCTGGTGAAACGAGTCATGGGCGAGGTCCTATCCGGCCCCGATGGCAAAACCATCAAGTCGTCGATCATGGATGAGAATCCCGGTGTCCCCAAGCTCGCGATCAATGAGCGGTACCCGTCCTCGGTTCCGCTCTCGACCATGCCGCCCGAAGTTCTGGAGCCGCTTCCGAAATTGGAGGGGGAGCTGGAATACCGTTTCATCGGAAGGCGCCTGATTCTCCTGGACACAGAGGCAGACATCATTCTCGACTTCACGGGCGATGTGCTGCCGCGGTGACGTCTCGGGGCCCGTGATCATGCGACAGCAGTACACCCCTCTCCTAGCCCTTGCCGTTATTCTCTTACTGATTCCAGTCAGCTATTGCGCCGGGATTCCGGCGCCCGCCAGTCCTGCTACCGTCGCGGCGCCGCAGGGTGAAAACGCTGCGCCCATCAATCTTCCGAACAAGAGCGGATCTCTCAAGTTCGCAGTGCTCGGGGACTTCGGGACGGCAAGCAAGCGGGAATACGAGCTGGCGGCCGAAATGGTGAAGTTCTACACGGGATTCAAGTTCGACATCGTCCTCCTGGTCGGGGACAACCTCTACGGAGCGGAGCGCCCTCAGGACTTCAAGGCCAAATTCGAGGATCCCTACAAGCCGCTGCTGGACGCGGGCGTCAAGTTCTACGCGGCCTTAGGAAACCACGACGCGCGCGCGCAGCGGTACTACAAGCCGTTCAATATGGGAGGCGAGCTCTACTACTCGTTCAAGGCGCCCAACGAAAAGGTCCGTTTCTTCGTGCTCGACAGCACCTATCCCGTCCCGGAACAAATCGCCTGGCTGGAGAAGGCACTGAAAGATTCGAGCGACGACTGGAAGATCGTCTACTTCCATCATCCTATCTACTCGTCGGGGGGGCGCCACGGATCGGACCTCAAGCTGCGGGAGACGCTGGAGCCTCTGTTCATCAACTACAACGTCAGCGTCGTGTTCACGGGACACGATCACTTCTATGAACGCATCAAGCCGCAGCAGGGCATCGTGCATTTCGTCGTAGGATCCGGGGGACAGCTGGCGGTCGGCGACATCCTCAAGACGGACCTGACGGCGAAGGGGTTCGATACGGACCAGGCGTTCATGGCAGTGGAGATCTCAGGCGACAAGATGTACTTCAACGCCATCTCCCGCACGGGGGAAATCGTCGACTCGGGGATCATCGAGCGCCGCATTCCGCCGAAACCCTAGCCACCACCATCACGTTTACCCGCCGTCGGCCTCGGCGGCGTGCCCTCACCGGACGGGGTTTCGGTGTCAGTTTGCCCGAGCGCGGCGGCCTCCAGGGCGGCGCCCGCCGTGGGGGCTGTCGCTGCCTCCGCTGCCACCTGGGCTTCTGGCTGCTCGATCCCCTCGCCCTCGACGCGCGCCTCTTCGGGACGATCGGAAACGAGCGAGCGCAGGCGTTTCGCCAGCACGCGAACGACCTCCTGCAGGAGCGTTAGGTCTCCGGCGGCCCGATCGTAGAAGTCCTCGCGTTGCAGTTCGAGCGCCAAGCCATCCTCGGTGCATTCGGCGCGGTGGCCGCGCCTGGAGTCGTCCACGAGCGCCCACGTCCCGAAGGCCTCGCCCGGCCCCACCTCGGAGGTCGTGCGGCCGCCGGTCGACAGCCGGACACGGCCCTCCACCACCATGTAAAGTGCGTCCGCCACGTCGTCTTCCTCATAGAGTGTGTCGCCCTTCGATATTTGGATCTCCCGTGCCACCTCGGCAAGGCCCAACAGGTGGCGCGGCCCGACGTCCTTCAAGAGATCGGCTCCCTTGAGGATCAGGACGCGTTCCACGGGTGTCAACATTGGCGCGACTCCCGGGAGGTCCGAGCGCCGGCGGACAGCGCTTCGAGCTCCGCGCGGACCATCGGATCGCCACCATCGCCGGTGGCGAATCGACTTCGATCGAAGGTGGGAGCGAACCGCGAGGCGCGCACGGCACAGGCGCGAAGCCACGCGTCCCCTGTCTCCCACGCACCACGAATCGACTCGGCCACCCGTTCGAGGTCGGAAGCTTCTTCGGGTGGCTCCATGGCTTCAGTTTCGAAGATCCTGCTGACCGGCTTGAACACCGTACGCGGGAGCACGTGGCCGAGATACTCCAGCGCGGGCGAGGCGACCGCGAGATCGCGCGACTTGAGGCGGTCGAGCACACCGATCAGCGGCTTGGGGTCGTACCAGCACGCGAGGGCCTGGAGGGCGCGCTCGAGCGCCCGGTCGGCGGATTCGTGGTAGCTCTCACCAAGAAGGCGCACCTCCGGTACTTCGTGCTTCTCGAGGAGCGCCACCGGCGCCAGGCAGACACGGTACTCACGCAGCTCGCGCAGGAAAAGCCTGTGCACCATGGAGCGCGCCAGAACCGGTTGGCCGGTTCGCAGGCGAGCGCGCTTCATCCCCCGCAGTCCGAGGTAGCGAAGCCTGGCGTCGGCGCCGCGGACCAGCGTCATGAGGCAGTCCAGCGCGCGCAGGCTCGCGATCTGCGCCAGGGTGCGGGCGGCGCGCTCCTGGGCACGCTCGCCTTGCTCGCCTCCCAAGAGGCGCTGCAGCTCGGGCACCGCCGGGTCGCCGACGGCCGTGACCGCCTCGCGTGCTTCGTAGCTCAGCTCGGAAACAATCAGCAGTGGAAGCAGGACGTCGAGCAGCTCGGGGCTCGGCCGCCGCGCTGCCGAGAGGAGCGCGACTCGCTGGACGTCGAGATCCGGGTTCGTGAGCACGTTCCGGAGCCGTTGCGCGGTCGCCGGGCCTTCCATCGCGCCCAGGGCGCGGGCTGCCAGGAGCAGATCCTCCCGCGTGCCGGACTGGAGGCGCTTATCGATCCAGCTCCACGTGAGCACGCCGCGCGCCTCGTAGGGGTGGTCGAACAGCGCATCGAGGAGGTATTGCCGGAGCGTGGGATCGTCGCCGTCGAGCAGACGCCGGGCGAACGCGATGGGCTCGGGGCCCAGGGAGAGCAGGTAGCCGATCGCCGCTCGGCGAAGTTCCTCATGGGGCTCGGCCAGGAAGCCTTCGATGACGTGCTCGGGGTCGGGGAGCCGCATCGTTTCCATCGCTTGCACGGCAGCGGCCCTCACGCCCGGTGAGGAGTGCCGAAGACATTCGCGGACCCCGAGCCCTGTCTCCGCATCCCGCGCGTATGGGCTCAGATTGAGAGCCAGCAGGATCTGGCGTTCGTCGTCGGAGCGCAGCGCTTCCAGAAGGGCCTTCCGCGCGGAGGGAAGCCGCATGGATTCGGGGGCGGCCTCAGGCTCGATCCAGCGGCGGCTCAAAGCCTCATGGAAAGCACGGCCGTACTGCCGGTTCAGGAGAAAGAGCACGAAGAGCCATACCAGTGCGAGGACGGCCGTTGCGGCAATGATCAGCTCGACGGGAACGCGCAGGAAGTGCAGAACGACGAGGAGCAGAATGCCGACGATCGCATCCGACCAACGCTCGATGAGGGTATCGAGCGCCGGCTTGATCCGCCGCCGCTCGCTCGGGCGGATGGCCGCGTAGTAGATCTCCGTCGACGACTTGCCCAGCGTCTGGGATACGACGCCCTGGATCCATCTCATGGCGACGACCGCCCAGCCTCCCGTGGTCACCGCTGCCCAGGTCGCGAAGATGAGCACCGCGCCCGGCTGCAAGCCGGTGGACGCTCCGAGGCCGAGTCGCTGCAGGAACCACCCCGCCGCCCCGAATTGAAACAGCAGGGACACGGCGTTGAGCCCGGCGTAAAACGTGCCGAGGAACTGGGTGAGCTGCTGCGGCTCAGGATACATCCGCTGAATGAGCAGCTTGAATTGGAAATCGACGAGCGTCCCCACGACCACCGATAGCGCGATGCCAAGCGTGAGCATCTTGATGTAACCCGACTTGCGGATGATTTCCCAGCTCGAGACGCTCGACGCAAGGGTCGCCATTGCAGGGGGGCGCGCGTGGCGCCTCTCGACGGAACCCGTCAGCGCGCGCCCGATGACCAGAAGCCCCGACAGGACCCATATCAGGCCAACGGGACCCAGGAAAGGCGCGGACCAGGCGGCGAACCCGCCGCCGGCCAGCCCGCCGATCAGCCCGGATCCTCCGAGGAGAGGGAAGAGGCGGCGCGCGCGGCGGGAATCCCAGACATCGAGCGCCAGCCCCCAGAAGTGCGGCAGGAGCATCATGGCCTGGGCACCGGTCCACAGGTAGAACAAGCCGGCGGTCCAGTGTCGGGCTCGCGGCAGGGTCAAAGCTGCAAGAATGCTGAACCCGATCGCGATGTATTGATTGAATCGCGAGGCGCCGACGCGGGTGAAGTGGCGAGCCACGCGGCTCTCGAGCCAGACGTATCCCGCCGAGGCCAATGCGACCCCGATGTAGGCGTAGGGCAGGGAGAGGGCGCCGAATTCCTGGATGAAAAGCGCGTCCCGCAGCACCTTCGCGATAGTGTACGCGCAGAGAAGGATTGCGACGAGCGCCCCCATGAGGACGAGGAGGCGTCCTTCGGGCGGCTCGAGCCCCAGCCGGCGCGTGAGGCTCTCGAACAAACGGCGGAAGGACGAAAGCACGAAGGTGCTAACCCCGGTCAGGCGTTGTGGTGAGCTTATCGAACAAGCGGCCGATGGCGACCGCGAGGATGAGCCAGAGAACAATCAGCGCGACGTTCACGTACGCGAACTCTCGTGGCCCGAAGCTCAACCACTGTGTTCCGGCGAACACGAGCCCCGCCGAAAGCACATCTCCGAAGCGCACGAAGAAGGCGTCGTTGGCCTGCTTCGCTTTGTACTTGGCCTCGCGGGTCGTCGGCAGGTAGAGCGCATTGCGTGTCGTGTTCTGCAGCGAGTAGTCGATGGAGTTCTCCGCCAGTTTGGCCGTGCGGATGAACGACAGCAAGGGAAAGAACGCCATCCCGGAGTAGCCGATGAGGGCCACAGCCGGGAGAACCAGGAGCGCGACGCGGACCCCGAAATACTTGATTACGCGCGAGACGAGAAACGCCTGGAAGATCGCCGAGAGCACATTCACCAGGGTGAAGAAGTTTCCGTAGAATTCTCCAATCACCCGGCTCTCGTCAATTCCTCCGGCGGCTGCGGCTCCGTGCGCCTGTTCGTACAAGGTTACCACCGTTTTGCCGAGGATATACTCGCCGGTCGTGTTCACGAGATTGTAGAGCAGCATGAGAACTGCGATGAGGAGAAGATAACGGTTCGTGAACACCAGGGCGAATCCGCCGCGCTGGCGGGCGGGCTTGCTTGTTTTCGCCGGGCCGCCGGTGCCCTGCTCCCGGGCGTTGATGACGTTGGTGAGCAGAAGGCAGATGCCGAGCAGCGCCGCGGCCGCGAGCATGAACACCTGGGGGCTGTAAAGCTTGACGAGCTGACCGGTTGCGAAGGATCCGACGATTGCTCCCAGGGACGCGCCAAAGCCGACGATCGCGAACAGCCGTTTGCCTTGCTCCACGGTATAGACGTCCGTCGCGAACGCCCAAAGCTGGGCGATTATCATGAGACTGAAAATCCCGACCCAGATGAAGAAGGGGACGCCGACCGGCACGCCAGCCTGGCTCAAGACGAAGAACATTATCAGGCAAGCGATGAAAAAGATCGTCACGCCGTTGATCAGCTTGACGCGCGACACCCGCGAGGCCACGGCACTGTAGAGCGGCACGAGGAGGATGAGCAGCCCCGCGGTCGCCGCGGCCGAGTAGCTCTTCACCTCCGCCCCGCCGTGGGAAGCCAGAATGAGGGGCTCGCGGATCGTCTTGAGCAAGTAGTAAGCTGTGAGCAGGAGAAAGATGTTCAGCATCAGCAGGAGTGCTGTGACGCCTTCCCCGCCGCGAACCTCGGTGAAGAGCCCCAGGCTGCGGTCGAGCAGGCCCTTCGACCGCGGGCGCGTCAAGGGAGATTGCCCGATGCCTCAGCGCCTCGCGGCGTTGGGCATCCCGGGTGCTTGGTGATCTCGTCCCGCTTCTTCTTGAAGAGCTCCACCCAATCCTCCAAGGTGACCTCGCGGCGTCCGGAATCGCCGTCGGGAATCGTTTGATGGAGCCTCTCGATTCGGGCCGCGCGAAAGAGGTCCGCAATTTGCGCGTCGGAAAGCTGCTCCATTTGCCTGGCCAGCAGGACCCGCCCCGCTTCGCTGATGACAGGGTCTCTGAGAGTCGAAGTACGAAGGATCCCTCCGATCGAAGCCAATCGCGCTTTGCAGGACTTGCGGTTACGCCACACGGCACGGCTTTCCCATGCTTCGTAATCGACCCGCCCGCCATAGCCTGTGACGAACCCGCCTTTGCCGAAGACCGACCCCAAGTCGTCGACATACAGGATGGGGCGGCGGCAGGTCACGTTGCCCGCATCGTCCTCCACCAGCTCACTGCGCGGACAGGCGAGTGCATTCTGTTTGGACTTGTTGTCCGCGTTCTGGACGAAGGCGTTGAGCAGCTTGAAGGCATCGATCTCGGCCTTCGTGGAACCTCCGAGATTCTCGTCAACCAGCTTGAGGGACTTCCAGCGCCACCCTTGGTCCTCTCGCTCCTCGATGTTCGAGGCATCGAGCTTCTCCTCTATCGTGGCCGGATCGAAGGTGTAGGTCCCGACTTCCGCCTTGGGAGGGAGCGGGGGGGAAAGCCCTTTCTCGTCGAGGGATCGCTTGTTCTTTCTCGCATCCACATACTTCCAAGGTTGTCTTGGACAACCGCGGCAGGTCACGCGAACGGGGAGCATCTTGTCCGCATAAAACCCAAGCGCCCAGAAAAGCCGCGTGCCCAGAACCTCGCCATACACTTCCTTGAAACGATCTCCCTCCTCGTATTTCACCTTGAAGACGGTCCCGTCGTCCAGACGACACAGGAATTTGGCCGTCCATCCCGCGAGAGGCTTCGGAACGAATTCACAATGGATCTCCTGGTCCACGGTATAGTCCAGCTTACCCTGCGGACCGTTGTAGAGATCTTTGGAAGAGACATCCGTGGCCTCCCACACGCGGGCTCGACGGATGTATTCGATCCGCTCGTCGGAGGTCACCGGGGGGAGCTTCAGGTTTTCCCCCGCGCCCGCGGTCAAGGGGAAGAGTAGGAACGCCCAGAGGAACCGGACCGACGAACCCAGGAATAAGGGAGGTTTCTGCGTCACGACGTCGTCCATAACCCGTCTCACTCCGGCTGCGAACTGGGACCGCCCTTCGCTCGGCGCTTGGCCCGGGGGGTCTTCTCCTCGAGCTCGGCCGCGTGGTACTTGCGCTTGACGTCCTTGATGCCAACACTCGGCGTGGGGAACTTCATGCCGATCGACTCGAGCCTCTCGACGATGATCCGCGTGGTCGCGAGGTTGCGGAACACTTTGTCGTTGGCCGGGATGATGTACCACGGGGCGTGCTTCGTGCTCGTCTTCGAGATCGCGTCCTCGTATGCCTCCGTGTAATCGTCCCAGTGCTCACGCTCGGAGTAATCCGACTCGCTGATCTTCCAGTGGCGCGCCGGGTCGTCGATACGCTTCTTGAAGCGGCGGAGCTGCTCGTCCTTGTCGATGTGGAGAAAAAACTTGATGATGTAAGTTCCGTTCGCGGCCAGGCCCTTCTCGAAGTCGTTGATCAGGTCGTAGCGCTTGGACCAAATCGACTTTGGTGCGAGCTTGTGGACGCGCACCACGAGGACATCCTCGTAGTGCGATCGGTTGAAGATGGCGACCTCCCCTTTGCGAGGCGTCTGCTGCGCGATGCGCCAGAGGAAGTCATGTGCCAACTCCTCCTTGGAAGGGGCCTTGAATCCGTGCACGTGCGTCCCCTGCGGGTTCATCGCGCCCAGCACGTGGCTGATCGTGCCGTCCTTGCCGGCAGCGTCGAGCGCTTGCAGGCAGATCAGGAGCGACCGCTTTCCTTCGGCGTAGAGCAGGTACTGCATCTCGCGGAGCTTGTTCGTGTACTTCTCGAGCTTGGCCTCGATCTCCTTTTTGTCCCCATGGCGTCCCTTGACATCCCGGGGGATTTTGCCGAGCTTTACCTTCTCTCCGGGCTTCACCAGAAACCGCTTCGAGTATTTCATCGATCACCTCTCAGCGCTTAACGTTCGCGGTTATGTCGGTGCAGGCCAGGGTGCCGATCCAGCGGTTCGTTGACCCGCTCTTGCCAAAGCAGCTGCCCCGTCGCATTGATCGTAGCGGTGGAAAAGCCGGAGCTCGGCCGCGTCCGTCATCATAAGCAATACGTGCCACAGGAAAGACAAGGAATTCTATCAGAGCCCCACCTTGGTGGCGCCTGCCTCTGTGGCGGGAGCCAGGCATCCGGCGCGTCCACCGGCTGCCAGGGAGCGAATTCGCCATGGATTCGGTAGAATCCAGCCATATGCCCGTCCCCGGCGAGTTTCATTCACGCCTCGAGCCCGAGTCGGGAGGTCGAGACTTGCGTCCCGGAGACCAGGCAGTGGGCCCATGTGATCGTTCTCTGCGTCGACCCGCCGCGGCGAGACCTCCCCACGCTCCGGAGCGCGGATGGTCCTGGAGGCTTCTCGGCCCTTTCCACATCACCGGTGTCTTCTGGTACCGCTTCCATGGCTGGATCATCCGCTCAGTCCCCGGGCCGTTACTCCGCGTCGTGAGCGTGGTCTTCGCGCTGCTCTTCTTCGTCTGCCTCAGAAATATCCGTGCGGCCATCGCATCGAATCTGGAGGCAGTCCTCGGCCCCTGTGGGTGGTGGGAGCGCCAGCGCCGCATCTACGGCACGATCTGGTCCTTCGGGTGGTGCCTGAATGAGCGCCATGAACGGCTGACCACCCACCGGCCGTTTCGGATCGAGGCGGAGGCGATCGAGAACTGGAACGAGGTCGCAGTGCCGGGTCGGGGCCTCGTGCTGGTAACGGCTCACCTGGGGAACTTCGAAGTCGGCTCCATGCTTCCGTCCGAGCTGCAGGGTCGCCACGTTCATCTCGTCCGCGAGCCCGAGGTGGATGCGCAGGCGCAGGCGTTCCTGCAGGAGGTCCTGGCCGGATTCACGCAAGCCCAGTACACGATGCACTTCCAGAACGACGACCCGCTGCAAGGCATTGAATTGCTCGACGCGCTCCGGCGCGGAGAGATCGTCGCCACCCAGGGAGACCGTCCGCGGGCGGGTGGGAGGTCGATCGACGCGACGCTGTTCGGAAGGCCGTTCCCGCTGCCGCCGGGTCCCGCCGCCCTCGCCCGGACCGCCGATGCGCCACTCCTGCCCGTCTTCGTCTTCCGTGAGGGGCGCCGGCGCTACCGGGTGGTTTTCCGGCCGCCGATCCACGCTGCGCGAACCGACGATATCATCGCGGATCTGACGGCCGCCATGGGGAGGGTGGTCACCGAGATCGAGTGGGCCATCCGACGCGCGCCCCACCAGTGGTTCTGCTTCAGGCGCCTGTGGCCGTGAGCCAGGTGCTGAGGGTTCCCGACGCGACCACTTCGCTCTCCTGCGCGACGTCGAAGGAGTATGTGCACAGCGGCAAAGCCATTCCCGAAAGCCGGACTGAAGCGAAGAGCGTCTCACCGGCCGGCACCCGGGCACGGGTGAAGTGCACGTCGCGCGCTCCGACCAGGTAGCCAATCCGAGCACCCGCCTCTTCTGTCTTGCGAAAACGACCCAGCGCCTCGTACACGGCCGCGGACTGCGCCGCCATCTCGAGCGCCACGAGTGCCGGGGCGAAGCTCCCTGCACTGAAGGGGCTCCGCTCCGGGATGCGGACCGCGCACACTACTCCGCTTTCGATCTCCGTTTCGATCCCTTCGACGAAGCGCATCGGGGGCCGGTGCGGCAGGAGGTCGTCGAGATCCGGAACACCGGATGTCCGTCCCGTCCGGGTCGCGGGCGTCCCGGGCCCCATTGCGTACGGCCGCTCGGGAACCTCTGCCGCAGCCGGCCCGGATGCTGGTTCGCCGAACACGACGACTCCATGGGCGACGACCTCGGCGGCGCGACGCACCTCGAGCCGGGCGCGGCCATCCGGGTCGAGCGCCTGGGCGTCGAGCTCCAGAATATCCCCCGGTGCGACGAGTCGACGCAGTCGAAGAGAAGCGATTGCGCGCAGCGCCGGCGAAGCCCCGGCGGCCAGGGCGCGCAGCGCCAGATCGAGAAGCCCCACTCCTGGAAGGATCGGGCGTCCCGGGAAGTGTCCCTCGTAGAGCGGTCCGGACGACGGAATCTCGAGGCGGAGCCGCGTGGCGCCGCGGACGGGCAGCGCGGCACGATCGGGCGGGCTTTCCGGCTTCACGCGCGCACGGCGGTGATCGCGGCGACGACGAAGGCGGGGCAGACCTCGCGGATACGCGCGATGTCGGGGTAGATTGTCACATCGCAAAAGCCGCAGGCTTCGAGCGCGGCGACCCATTGCTCGGGCGTGAGGAATCCGCCGTTGGGCCGCCATGGCATGACGAGCCGCGGGGCGCGAAACGCCTCGAGCAGGTTGAACAGTAACTCGAGGTAAACCGGCCGGCCGGGGAACGGCCGGACGCACTCGGAGAGGACCAGGACTCCCCCCGGCGCGAGCGCGCGCCGGACCTCGGCGAGGGTGAACTCGAGGTCGCGGGCGACGTGCAGGGTATTGACGCCGTACACGAGCCCGAAGGCACCTTCCTCGATTTCCGCTTCGGCGAACGCGCGGTCCATGTCAAGACGACCGTAGGAAATCCGCACGCCGGGGAATCGCCCCGCAAGTCTTCTCTGGCTCCGGCGCAGGAACGACGGCGCGATCTCGGTGAGGCGGTACGACCGGACCGCGGAGAGCCGTCCTGCCTCCGTGAAGCGCTCCAGGAGCGCGGCCGTGCCGCTTCCCAATCCCCCCCCCAGCTCGAGGATCGCTTCTCCGTCGCCGTGCAGCGCGCGCTCGACGGCGAGCGCGCCAATCCGATTGCTGATCGCATAAATGACATTTTCGTTGGAGAAGTACTCGAACCACGCCCCGATCCGATCCGGGGCGAACAGGGCCTGCTCACCGCTCACGGTCCCGCGCAGCACCGGCGGATACAGCTCGGCCACGAGCGCTGCCATCCGGTAGGAGGCCAGTGCGGAGGGATCGTGGCGTTCCTGGGCCCGGGCAATCTCGTCCGGGTCGAGATCCGGCAGTGCGGCCGGGATCTGGAAGCGCCCGTCGCCGGCGCGCACCGCGCGCCCGGTCAGCGCAAGCGTGGCGAGGAGCCAGCCCACCGCCACCGGCGCCTGGGTCGCGTCCAATCCGGCCCGCGCCGCGATCTCGTCGGGCGTCCCCGGCTGCGCCGCCGCGGCATCGAGCCCGGTGACCCCGACGACCCGGAGCGCGAGGCGGTGAACGTATTCCTCGAACAGGGAGCACGACCGGTCGAAACGGTCGTCGAAGAGCGGGATCAGCTCCGCGGGGAGCAACTCGGCGAGGCGGTCAACGTGTGCTCCACCGGGGGCGTCTGGTGACATCCGGCACGCTCCTACGCCGTCATGCCGGCGTCGATGACGAGGGTCTGGCCGGTGATGGAGGACGCGCGGTCCGACAGCAGGAACGCCACGGCGTCGGCGACGGAAGCCGCGGTCACGCCGTTCGGCAGCGCCTCGGCGGAGCGCAGCGCTTTGACCTTCTCGGGGGGCACGTCGGCGACCATCTCGGTCGGCACGAAGCCCGGTATCACGGCGTTGACCCGGATCCCGCGCGAACCGATTTCCCGCGCCAGGGAGCGGGTGAGGCCGAGGATGCCCGACTTGGCCGCGCCATAAGCCGTTTGTCCCGCGAGGCCGTGCACCGCGGTCAGCGAGGACACATTGACGATCGAGCCCGCCCACCGGCTCACCATGTGCGGGATCACCGCGCGGCAGCAGCGGAAGACGCCGCCGAGGTTGGCGTCGAGGACTTCGTCCCAGGCGGCGTCGGGAAGAGTCGCGAGCAGTCCGTCGCGCCGCACCCCGGCATTGTTCACGAGGCCGGCGATCGCTCCGACCTGCTCCTCGACCTCGACGACGAGGCTTCCCGGGCGCGCTCGATCCAGAAGATCGAGCCGGAAGGGGCGCGCCGCGTCGCCGAGCTCCCCTGCCAGGCGTTGCGCCTCGTCCTCACGCTCGCGCCAGGTGAAGGCTACCCTCCAACCCTCCCCGACCAGCGTACGCACGATCGCGCGACCGATGCCTCGGCTCCCGCCCGTGACCAGTGCCACCCGCCGGGTCTCGTTCACGATGCTCTCTCCAGGAGGAGCCACGCGGCCGCCCCGCCGGCTGCCAGCCCGGTCAGCAGAACGCGCGACGGGATCTGCCGCGCTCCGCCACGGTGGGGCGTGACACCGGCCGCGGGATCAGGCTCCGCGAATCCCTGCGGTAGACCGAAATGCGCTCCCTCGAGAGCGAGCAACCCCGGCGCGAGGATCCCGCCCCCATACTCGCCGATAACGGCCTTGGGCACCAGGACCGGAGGCAGCGGGGCCTCGCCCCAGGCCGCGCGCAGGACGAGCGCCTCGATGCGGTCGCCCCGCCGCGCCCCCGAAGCGCCGGAGACGATTGCGCCGACACCGGCCGCTCCGCCCGGCTCCTCGTCGAGTCCAGCGCGCAGGACGGCTGCAAGCGGCGCGTGGCCATCGCCCCAGTCGGAGACGGGCGCGGTCGCGTCGAACGCGGCGCCGCTCCATACCACGCGCGCGAGCACTCGGGCGCCGCGGGCCTGCGCCGCTTCCTCGCGCTCGAGGATGAGGACGGTCACCCCCTCCCCTGCGAGGAAGCCGTTGCGTCGCCGGTCGAACGGTCGAGGCATTTCCGCAAGCGCGCCCTCCTTCGTGGCCAGCGCGCCAAAACGGTCGAGCAGCGCGTGCAGCAGCGGAGTGACCTCCTCGACGGCGCCGGCGAGCGCGACGTCCACGCGCCCTTCGCGCACCGCCTGGGCCCCGCGCGCGACGGCGCGGAGCGGCCCCGACTCGCGCTGGGTCAGCGTCACGTTGGGGCCGCGGGCGCCGACTGCGATGGCGAGCTGCGCGGCGGGGGCGTTGGCGACGCATTCCGAGAAGTGGAACGGCTGCGCCGCTTCGGCTCCCTCGAGAAGGATCTGCCGCAAAAGGCTTTCCGTGGAGAGCCCCGAGCCGAACGTCGTGGAAAGATAGACGCCGACGCGTGGGCCACCGTCTTTTGTGGCGTCGATGCCGGCTTCGGCCAGGGCCATGCGCGCCGCTGCCACGACGAGCTTCGACGGAACGCTCATCCGGCGGGCGGCCGCCGGAGGCACCCAGCGGGAGACGTCGCGCTCTCCGACGAGTGCGGCAAGTCGCGCCCCACCCTCGCGGTGCAGCCCGGCGCCTAGGTCCACCTCGGAAACCACGGGCTTTCCCTCCGCGAGAGCTGCTGCCAGCGCCTCGCGCCCATGTCCGTAGGAGCCGATCGTCCCGAGTCCCGTGATCACCGTCTCAGCGCGCAGGGTTCTGATCTCCGTGGCGTGTGAACACGAGCGCAGCATTGGCGCCGCCAAACGCCAGGCTCGTGGAGAGCGCGTGCCGCGCCCGCTCGAGGCGCAGCGGGTGCCCGAGAACCAGCTGCAGCCGGATTTCGGGATCGGGAGTGCCTTTGTCCGGCATCGGGTGGACCTCACCATGGAGGAGGCAGAGGATCGTCGCCACGGCCTCCAACGCGCCGGCCGATCCCAGCAGGTGGCCGATGAGAGATTTGGTGGAGGTCACCGGCAGATTCGGAGCTCGGTCACCGAACACGGCGACGAGGGCCTCGAACTCCGCCGCGTCGTTCAGCGGCGTGCCGGTGCCGTGGGCGTTGACGAAGTCGATCTCGGAGGGATCGAGCCGCGCTCCCGCGAGCGCCTCACGGATCGCATCCACGGCGCCGAGCCCCTTGGGGTGGGGCGATGTCATATGGTGCGCATCACAGGTCGCCGCTTCCCCGGCCGCGAGGGCCAGAGGTTGTGCGCCGCGTGCCAGGGCCCGCTCGAGAGGCTCCAGAACGAGCGCAGCTGCGCCCTCGCCGAGCGATAATCCGGCGCGGTCGCCGCGGAACGGCCGGCAGGGCCGCTCGTCCACCGCGCGCAGCGAGTTAAACCCCGCGTAGGTCAGTCGGCAGAGCGAGTCGGAGCCTCCGGCAATCGCGACGTTCACGTCTCCGCGACGGACGGCGAGGATGGCGTCGCCGATCGCCATGGCGCCCGACACGCACGCGGCGGAGATGGTCTGTACGGGTCCACCGATCGCGAGGTCGCGGGCCACCGCATCGCCGGGACCGTTGTGCTGCTGCGAAGCGAGGAGGCTTGTCGAGGGCGGCTTCCCCTGACCGGCCGCTGCCGCGAGGAGGGCTTCGAGGTAGGTCTCGGTCTCGAGCATTCCGCCGGTGCTGCTGCCGAAGTAGACGCCGGTGCGTTCCCGGCAGCTGTCGAGGTCGATCGCGGCTTGCGCCACGGCCTCTCGGGCTGCGGCCACGGCGAACCGGTCGGCGATGGACAGCCGGCGCGGCTTGCCACGCGGGCGCTCCGGTTCCGCGGCCAGGTCGACCTGGGCTGCGACATGCGTTCGATGGCCGGAGTGGTCGAAGCGGTCGAACGGACCGATGGCGGTCCTGCCGGAGCGCAGGCCATCCCACAACGACTCCAGGCTCCAGCCGAGGGGACTGACCGCACCGAGACCGGTGACGACGACGGCGCGGGGCGCACCGGGATAAGGATCAATTCCCGGCATTCGGTTTCCCCTTGGGGGGGAGGTGTCCATCGATGAAAGCTGCCAGGGCACTGACCGAGGCGAACGCCTCTTTGCCGACCTCGTGGCTCTGGATCCGGACCCCGAACTCCTTCTCGAGAGCGACCACGAGCTCTAGGGCGTCCACGGAGTCGAGACCGAGACCTTCGCCGAACAGTGGTGTGTCATCGGCGATCGTCGGGGCGAGCACCTCCAGATGGAGCGCATCTACGAGGAGATGCTTGATTCTCAAACGAGTAGCTTGGGTTTCCGACATCGCTTGACCCCGCCAGGCGGTTCTCGTTAATCTCAGCGGTCGATGCTGACAATAAGGTGCATAAGTATAGTACGAATTCCTTGAATGCTGAGGGCGTGCGCCCGTGGAGGCCCACCCTCCTCTTGCGCGTCTCGGCGGGGCTCCACCTGGCTGGCGTCCCGGCACTGGCCTTCGCGCCTCGCGCCTGGCCGGTGGTGATCGGGGCCCTCATCGCCGACCACATTACGATGGTGGCGGCGGGCCTGTGGCCGCGCGGCACGCTCCTGGGGCCGACCCTCGTCCGCCTTCCACCCGGTGCCCGGGCGCGGCGCGAGATCGCGCTCACGTTCGATGACGGGCCCGATCCGGAGATCACCCCCCGGGTTCTCGACATTCTCGACGCCCGCGGGGCACGCTCGACGTTTTTCTGCATCGGACGCCGGGTCGAGAGGTATCGCGACGTCACCGCGGAGATCGCGCGGCGCGGCCATTGTGTCGAGAACCACTCCCACCGGCACCGCAACGCGTTCTGGTTCCTCCCACCGGCGTTGCTGCGCGACGAGATCGAGCGCGCCCAGGGAGCGATCGCGACGGCGACTGGTCGCGCACCCCGCCTGTTCCGCGCACCCGCGGGGATCAGGAGCCCCCTGCTCGACCCGGTATTGGCGCGGGCGGGGCTCGAACTGGCGGCCTGGACGCGGCGGGGCTTCGACACAGTGAGCCCCGACCCCGGGCGGGTCCTGGCGCGACTCGTCCGTGGGCTCGCCCCCGGGGACATCCTCCTGCTTCACGACGGCTCGAGCGCGCGCGGGGCCATCGGGGACCCGGTCATCCTTGCAGTTCTGCCCCGTCTACTCGACGCGGTCGAGGCGGCGGGGCTGAAGCCGGTGCCACTCGGTCCTAGCCGATGATCGACACTCTCACCGATGTGCCAGAGGGGCCTGCACGGGACGCGCTTCCTTCTTCAGCGCCTGGAGAATTCTTGTCACGAAGAAGGGAAGAAGATACTATCCCGCTCGCGGCTCGATGGTGATTCCACATCGGCCGGCGTCTCCCCACCACCGAGAGTATCCGAGGGAGATAAGTGCATGAGCATGAGATCGTCACCGGCGCCAGAGCCGATCGGGACCGGGCAAGGGAAGGCGCGTCGTCGTGAGAGAGGGTTCGATCCGGCGCTATCGGAGCCCGACGGATTCCAGGAGCGTATCACGGAACCTCCCCGCTGGGTCTCCGATCTAGTGCCTGAGGAAGGTGAGGAGTGGCGGTGCCTCACCGAAGGTATGAGCGTGCGGCTTCGTGAGGGGCGTCACTTCGCGCTCGTGTCGGTGGAGGCGGCCGACTCCCGCCGCCTCGGCGCCACCGGACTCGAGGAGCGAGCCCTGGCCGCGTACCGGCTGATCGCCCGGTATCTCGAACAGACCGGTGCCCGTCACCCCGTGCGCCTCTGGAATCTCATCCCGGGAATTCTGGAGCCGCTGGACGATCTACCCCACCGGTACATGGCTTTCAACGCCGGACGCCATCGAGCTTACCAGGAGTGGTGCCATGGGAGCGGTGCCTTCCCCACGGTTCTTGCTGCCGCCTCCGGGGTGGGGCATGATGGCGGGCAACTGATCGTGCATTGCCTGGCTTCCCCATCATCCGGCACGCCGGTGGAAAACCCGAATCAGATTCCTTCCTACCGCTATTCGTCCCGATACGGCCCGTTTCCGCCGTGCTTTGCACGAGCGACCCGGGTGTTGATGGAGGGCGGGCGGCGCATGGGCTTGTTAGTGGGAGGGACCGCCAGCGTTCGCGGTGAGGACAGTGTCCACGCTGGCGATTTTCACGCGCAGGCCGAGCAAATCCTGCAGAACCTCTCGACGCTTGTGGCCGCGGCAATCCAGGGGACGGACGGGGCGGAGGATGACCGCAGCTGCCGGGATCCGCTGGGCCTATTCCGGTCTCTTCGAGTTTATCACCCGCGGGCCGAGAATCGCCCGGCGGCCATGCGCTTGGTCCAGAAGCGCTTCCCGGCGGTCCAGGAGGTGGAAGTCCTCCGGACCGACCTCTGTCGTTCCGAGCTTTTGATGGAGATCGAGGGGGTCGCCGATCTCGGCCCCGCTACGACGTGATCTTCCTCGCCCTCTTTCGATCCCACGCTTGATTGAAGCGATAAAACTGCCTCATCTTGGATCCCCGGTTTCCGGCAACGGCCTTGTCGGGTCCGGGACTCGCAGCCGCCACCGCCCCTGGCACCCGCCGTGCGACTGGCATCGAAATCTGGCATCGCGCTCAAAGGCAGTTCGGATTTCCCGGCGCCTCTTCCGATTAAGGCACGGGCGTCAACTCCGATCGCCCGCCGCTTGCGCCGCTCGCGAAGGACCGCGGCGTACCCCTCTCTTGTGGCAATCTTCGCGGCCGTTCGGGGGGATTCCTCGAGCCCGTCTCTTCCGATCTTGAAAAACCCGTCACTGGCAGGGCTTGAATACCTGCGGGAAATGGAAGTCGCGGCCTGTTCGGCCCCGGACGGATCCCTTGGTGGGAACAGGTGATTCACGGGATTCGGGCTGGGGTGAACACCCCATTGTCCGTGCCCGGCGTGTGACTCATCATCACGCGTTCTAGAGGTCCGACTGAGTCGACTCGGAGGGTGTGCTTGACCAAGACTTGGAGCTGAGAGGCAGAGTCAGGTGAGCGACACTTGAGTCACACAGAACGGAAAATTCACCACGATTCATCGGAGGCAAAATGTTCAAGATGATGAAGAGCACTGGGATGAGGCATTGGATGATTCAAATGGCCAGGGCGTTGGTGTTTCCGGTGCTGCTGTCCATGTTGAGTGCGACCGCCGCGCTGGCGGCACACAAGGCGAGCCAGGCTCCGAAAGCTGGCGACATGGCGGTGAGCGCCAACCTCGGGTTTGCGAGCGCATTCGATAGCAATTTCGATGGGATCGAGCCGGCCTTCACCGGAACGTTTGAGTACTATTCCACTCCTCGGGTCTCATGGCGTGGGTTGCTCGGATTCACCTCGTTCGAAGCCGACAGTCCGAGCGACGCCGAGGTGGATTTCACGTTCCTTAATGGGAACGTATCGTACAACTGGGAGGGCGGTTGGGTCCACCCGTTCGTCACGGGCGGGATCGGGATTTACTCGAAGGACGCTTCATCTTCCCTTCCACCGGATGCCGATGGGACCGAGTTTGGGCTGAACGCCGGCGGGGGTCTCGACTGGTTCCTGGGAGAGCGCTGGGCGCTCAAGTTCGAAGGAACCTTCCATGGTATTGCCGGGGATGAGCCCGACTCCTTCTTCCTGGGCACCGTCGGCTTCAAATGGTGGTTCTGATACGACGCCGTTGGCCGTTGGCTCTGTCGCTTTCGTCGCTCAGAATCTACGGCCCGGGCGCTCGCTGATTTCTCTGGCCGGGCAGTCGGCGAGCGCCCTTCGAAGCTTGGAAGAAACCGAATTTAGTTGGGAGAACCAAATGAACATGATCATCTTGTTGGTAGTGTTACTGCTTCTGTTCGGCGGGGGCGGTGGTTATCTTTGGTCGAGGGGCAGGCGATAGGGGGTCGTTCCACCGTCCGGATGGTCGAGGACCGCTAGGGTGTGCGCTATGCCAGACGATTCTGGGGCCTTCCCCATCGACGGGTGCCATGCATACAGCAGCGTGCGGTCCTTGACCTCGTCGATCAGCGTCCGGGCGATCTCGAGCCGGACGGCCGGACAGCCGTGACTGCGCCCGAGCCTCCCCAGCTTATGCGCGACCTCTTCGTGAACGTAGGGTGCGCCATGCATCACGATGGTGCGCGCTTCGGCCTGATCATTCACTCCCGGCTCCATCCCGCGCAGGCGCAGTGAGTAGCCGTTCCGGCCGTTGTAGGTCGTGCCGGTCACGAACGCCCCGAGCGAGGTCATCAGGCTGCCCTCTTGGTTAGAGAAGGACTGTGTCATGTTCTCGCCCGAGTTCCGCCCGTGCGCCACCAGCTCGTGGAACAGCAGCTGTCGCGAGGCCAGGTCGAATACCCACATTCGCTTGGTCATCGAGCTTAGGCCGTAATCAATCACCGTGAGAATCGGGCGGGAGATCTCCCCGCGAGATTGCAGGACGTCCCACGCGGAAAGCGCCGCGTGGAGCGCCTCGGACCGGATCGTCGGGGCAGCCTGGAGCAGGTCCGTCTCGAGGGAGAGTGCGCTTGTGGCGGACGGCGGTTGAGACACCTGAGCGGCCGCCGATCCCGGAGTCGCCATGGCAGCCTCGGCACAGGTGGCTGGCACGATGGGCAGCAGGGGCAGGGTCGTCAAGAGCACGATGCAAGGCACTTTCATGGCTGGAGAGACTATAAGGCCCTTCCGGCAGGAAGTCATGCTTTTCCCGGGAAATGGCCTGCTCCGGCCTCAACGGGTAGGGGGGCGCGCGGAAAGCTTCGGGCTGGAGGCGGGCCCTCCCGAAACCCGTGGCGCGACCCGATCCAGCGCGGCTCCCTGAGGCCCGTCCAGCTCGTAAATGTCAGAGCCGAAAGACAATATGCCGTCCTCATTGACCCATGCCGTCAAATAGAGGATGTGGATCGACACCGGGGGCCTGAGGGGAACATGGCGCTCCTCCGTCTTGGCCAAGGCCTCGTGCAGGAGTTTTTGGGAAGGATCGCTCAGGAGCAGCTCTGCCAGCTCCATCGGCTTCTCGACCCGGATGCAGCCGTGGCTGAGATCCCGGTCCGATTTGCAGAATAGGCTTCGTGCGGGCGTGTCGTGCAAGTAGATGTTGAATTCGTTCGTTAGTTGGAACTTCAGAAGGCCGAGCGCATTGTCCGGTCCGGGATCCTGGCGCAAGTGATAGGGGAAGCTTCCGTCGTCCAAGGAGCGCCATCTTATCTTCGCCGGGTCCACCTCGCGAGCGTCATCCCCGGTGCCCTCGAACAGGCGAAGGCCGAGGCGCTCCAACTCTTTAGGTTCTTCCCGTAGCTCGGGCAGGTATTCGGCCAGGGCAATACTCTCAGGGACATTCCAAGGTGGATTGGCCACGACCGCCACGATCCGATCGCTGAACACCGGAGTCGGCGTGAAGGACTTCCCGACGACGATCCGCGAGCGCCACGTGGAGACCCCGCGACGCACGAGCTCCACCTCGAACGCCGGAATGTTCACGATTACATGCACCTCGCCGAGACGGCGCGGGATCCACCGCCAGCGCTCCAAGTTCAATTCCACCTGCCGTATCCGCCGCTCGACCGGCACGTTCAGCTCGGCCAGTGTCGGTTTGCCCATCTTCCCGTCGGGCTCGATCCCGTGCTGCTTCTGGAAGCCGCGCACCGCTTCGGCCAGCGTCGAATCGAACAAGTCTCCGGCGTCCGCGGCGCTGGCTGGGGAGCTCCCGTCCCTTGCGGGCCCGGAGAGGCGCTGCCGGAGAAGCGCCACCCTAGGTCCGCGCGAGCCGGGCTGAAGGTCGGGTCCATCGGAGATCGCCGGCCACCCGCCGGCCGCCTGGATCTCACGCAACCCCTTCAACGCCTCTCGCAGCCGTGCATAGCCCGGGTGTGGCGGAGGCAGCTCTTTGAGCAATTCGGCAAGGCGGTCGTCTTCGAGGGCCTTGCTCAGCTTCACCAATGGCACGAGCTCGGGGGAATCCGCGTGCCAATCGTCCCGGATTTCGTCGGGGTGCACCCGGCCGGTGGACAGGTCGGACGCGTACCGCAGAAAAGTGGCGGTCATGAGCAGATCAAAATCGGCCAGTCGCGCGACGGCTGCATCGTCGAGGGGGGTCTTGCCGATCTGCGCCTTCAGAGTGGTGAGCCGGCTCAGGGCGTAGTCTTCCGGGTCCAATCCGTCCTCGCGCGCATGCTGCAGCGCGTCGAGAAGTGTCTCGGCGCAAGGACGCAACTCTCCGACGTCGTCGGACCAAACAAGTTTGCGCCCGTTATTGGCGTAAAACTCCGTCAGCGTCTCACGCGTCGGGAATACTGGATTGGAGCGATTCTTCCCGCCCTTCGCGGGCACGGGGGCGACCCTCATCTGTCGTGCCAGTGCCTCCTGCATCTCGTCGCGCGACAAGTCCGGCTTGCCCAGGTCGCGAATGGACTTCAGGCGCGCCTCGAGGCGCCGGGCGATGGGGTTGCCAGAATTGCAGGCCGACACCAGGAGAATGAGGGCGACCAAGCTGAGCCAGGCGCGGCTGCAAGGCGCCTGGCGCCGGCGGGTGGTACTACTAAGCATCGCGATCAGCGTCAGCCCCTCTTGTTTTCAAAAAGCAGGAGTCCGCCTCCGACGACTATCGCCCCCACGCCTGCCCAGACCGGGATGTTGACCGTCTCCTTGTCCTTCACCGACAGCTCTAGTGGGCCTATCTTGGCGTCGTGGGTTTCCTTGGTATAGGTGAAGCTGCCGTACAGCAAGCCCAGGACACCTCCGATGATGAGCAAGATTGCCAGAATCTTGATTCCGCTCATTCTGATTCCTCCTATAGAACGACCCTGAATTCCTACGGCCGAGCGCTCGCCAACCGACTCACAAAAGCCGGGACCGCCGCCCCCCCCACGGAAGACGTTTCAACTTGGCCCCTCGAAGACCTCGCCGTGCCTCAGCAGCTTGCACTGCACAACCGCACGGCGAAGCTCCCGAGGCTCCAGGTGAAGGACCGACCTTAGTGGAGAAAGCTAAACGGAACAAGAGCAAGGGAAACAGGCACCGCAAGTGATCCGATGCCAACTCTCTCATGACTCATACACACACAATGATAATCGCGGAGGCAGGAGTCTAACTATGGGGTAATACCCTACCCGGGGTCATCGAATGGGCTCGCTTCGGAGGACGCGTCTTACTCCTCCAGTAATTCCGCAATCGGCTGCAGTTGCTCCACGTGCTGCGACACGACCTTCACGATGACAATGATCGGAATGCTGAGCAGCATGCCCCACACTCCCCACAACCACCCCCAGAACAGCAGCGAGATGAACACGGCCGCTTCATTCATCTTGGCGATTCTTCCGGTCATCCAGGTGGCGATAAAAGTCCCCACGACCGCGGCAATCGCCAAGGACGCTCCCGCGACCAGCAGGACCATTGACAGAGAGTCGAACTGCATGAAGGCCGCCAGTCCCATAGCAGCCGCGGTGACGCCCGGACCCAAGTAGGGGATGACATGAAGCAAACCCGCTGCAACGGCCCACGCTCCCGCGTTTTCCAATCCGATCCAGCGCAATGCGATCCAGGTGAGCAGGCCCACCAGCACGTTGATCACCAACAGCATGAACATATATTTCTGGATGGATGCGTTGATGTCATCGAGAATGCGCACGGTGATCTTCTTGTTCGACAGCAATGGGCCCGTGAGTCGTACCAGCTTGCGCTTGAAGGTATCGCCGGCCAGCAGGAGAAAGAAGACGAGAAACAGCACCATGGCTCCTTCGCCTAGGAATCCCAACGCTCCCACGGACCCCGTCCAAAGGAGGCTGCCGAGCTTGAACGCGGGCTGGTCAATGACGATGTGCGTGACGGGCTGCTTGGAAGTCGATGGGCTGTCGGCCGCCTGGCTGGCAGCTTTTTCTATCGCTTGCGCTGCGGTTTGTACTTTCTGAATGTTGCTAGGCTGACCATCGCGAGGGCCGGCGAGCCCCGCGGAAAACCTGCTCGTCGCTTCGGGCAATTGCTCGAGAATCGTCTGTATCTGCCCGCGCAATGAATAGGCACCCAGCACCAGCGCCAACACAACGGCCGCCATCACAAAGCCGGCGGCCAGCGCGCGAGGGACCTTGATCCATTCAAGCCAAACGACTACGGGATTCAGGGTGTAAGCAATCAAAATCCCGAGCAATAGGGAGATGACAAAACTCTGCGCCCAATCCAGAGCGAACACCACGGCGATCGTCGACAGCATTCCAAGCGCCAGGCCTCGCGCTTCCACGGACATGCGGATGGTGGACGGATCGGAATCCGGCTTGGCTTTCCCTTGGATGGCTGGAGCTGCATCGGAAGGATTTGCCACGTCGCTCTGCGACTCGCGATTCACGGATGCAGTGGAAATGGGTGCGGGATTCATGACGTCTAGTGCTTCACCTGTGCAAAGCAGGGTCACCCTGAGCTCGCTGGCGAGATCTTACCCTGCGAATCCGACGGCAGACTCTTCGACTAGGCCCACGCCGGTGCAAGCAGGTGCCTGCCGGCAGCAAGGCTCCCGATCAGGCCGAAGGGTCCTTGGACCGGGTCCGGGTCACGCCGGTCAAGATCCCGATGCCGAGCATGATGACGCACGTGATGGCCACGTAGAGGGGACGTATCCCGGCCGTCATGAGGGCCCACGCCACGCCACCGATCAAGACGAGAAACCCGAAGACATAAAGCGCAAAAGACATGAGTCACTCTCCTAGCAGAGCTCGCCTGGCACGGCTCATGGGACACCGCGATCGCCACCGGGGAGCTCGGAAGCGAGGCTCTACTTCAGCCTCGTACGACGGTCGTGGCGCTTCCACCCCCGCGGGCGGCCAGGATAATCAAGACGATCAACAGGGCGAGGCCCAACCCGCCGATGGCCATCCATACCGGATTCAAGTACCAGGCCCGGGTCGGGGTCGCGTCCTTCTTCTCGACATTGATGGTCACGTCGATGCCCTTGGAAGGAGCCTTTGGCGGCTGTTGCTGAATCGCTCCACCCATGCCAGAGGCCATCAAGGCCTGAGGGAGATCGCGGACCAAAGCTGTGTAAAGGACTTCCGTTCCAGGCAAACTCAGGCTCATTCCCGTTTCCGGAAGCATGGAAGGGATTTCACCTACCATCTTCGGGCCCGACAAGATCGTGCCCAGAGTCAGTGTGAAAAGGACGGCAAGAACTTTCATCGTTTCCTCCATTCGATGCGTCGTTTGGAACCCCACGCGTGATGTCGGTCGCTCCAAACTTCGTGGGTATGGTTTGCAGATCACAGTGGCCCCACCGCGGCCCCACCGCGAACTTCCTGCAACCAAGCGGAACCCAGCCGAAATACAGGAGCGCGACGGACAAGCCGGGCTGCACAACCTTTCTATCATGCAAATCCGAGGTTTCAGATGGGGTGTACACCCTATGGCCCCCTTTCGCCCCGTACCGTATCGTGACTGCGTGCAACACTCAATCGCTCGGGGCGATCTGGAGCGGCCTGGAATCTCGGCGCCTTGTACGCCCCGATCATTAGAATCGAAAAGGAGGCTGGAATGAGAAAGTTTGCGTGGCTGGCAGCATTCATGATGGTCCTCTCGAGCTTGGCCTTGGCGGGGCATGAAGTCCCCGTTATTGACGGGACGAGTTGGAAGCTGGAAGTCGAGCCGGACAGCATGGCCAAGGGAAAAGGTGCGGAGCAATTCAAGCCGACGATGACCTTCGCGGATGGGAAAGTGAGCCTGACCGATTCGAAGGGAGCCTTCGAGGCATCCGCCTATACCGTGGAGAAATCCGACAAGAAAGAGTGGACTTTCAAGACGGTACAGACAAGCTCCACCGAGGGCACATCGGTTTGGACCGGCACCATTCATGAAAGCACCATCGAAGGTAAAAGAATCTGGACAAAGCTGAACGGGGAGGTCTGGACTTATACCTTCAAGGGCGAGAAGAAAGACTAGTCTGGAATTCCCTGATTCCCTCCACCACTGAGACCGGGCTCCTCGGCAACGGCCGGGGAGCCCCATCTCCTGCTCGGTGGAGAAGAGCGTCTAGCTGGTATCTTCCATTTTCCTCTCCAGTCATAGCTGCCGCCACCCACCCGATTAGAGGACCAACACGATGATCAGGATCGAGAGTTTGGGAAAGGCGATGCTATCTCAGCTGCGGAACGCGAATGTCGTTGGCCCTGCCGAGGACGCCGAATGCGTACAGAAGCCACACGACGACCGCAATGACCACGACGGCGTTGAGGATGCGTTTGATCTTTCCATCCATCGGGACGTAGTTGTTCACCAGATAGAGCAGGATCCCGACGACGATCAGTGTCAACACGAGGGAAATCAGGGACATTGGCTCCTCCCTTTTGGAAACAGCATCTCTTTTTTCTTTCAAGGGTAGACTCGGGGGTCACGGACCTCCATAGGGTATTCACCCCATCCCGAGGCATCGGGTCCAGGGCGTAGACTAGCGGGGTGGCGGTGAATGCGACCGTCAATGCTAATGGCAGATCGTCAAAATGACTGACTCGGGAGAATTGCGATGACCAAGTGCAGCGAAGTGATGACGAAAGACCCGGCGGTATGCATGCCGGGCGACCTGGTGACCGACGTCGCGCGGGTAATGAAAAAGGAGGATGTCGGTCCGATTCCGATCGTGGAGGACAAAGAGACGCGAAGGCTGGTCGGAATGGTGACCGATCGCGATCTGGTGCTGCGGATGGTGGCCGAAGGGCGGGACACGAAGACCACCAAGGCGGAAGAGGTCATGAGCCTGAAGCTCGTGACCTGTCATGCCGACGACGATGTGCAAGAGGCGCTCGACGCGATGTCCGAGAACCAGCTGCGGCGCATTCCCGTCGTCGATGACAAGAATAGAATCATCGGAATCATCGCTCAGGCCGATGTTGCAACGCGCGTTAACCAGCCGGAAAAGACCGCGGCAATGGTCAAGAAGATTTCGCGGTCTAAGAAGAAATAGAAGGCGTTGAAGCGAGGCCTGTCCGATTCAGCCATTCCATCAGGAGGCGATTGAACTCCTCCGGCTGCTCAAAGGCGACGAGGTGGCCCGCGCGAGGAATCACTTTCAGCTCGGCACCGGGGATCGCCCGGGCCAGCTTCTCCGATTCTGCCGGTGGAATGACCGTGTCATCCGCCCCCGTGACCACCAGGGTCGGGACTGCAATCTGCGCCAATAGCCCGGTCGAATCGGGTCGCTCGGCCATTCCGAGCAAAGCGCCGATGACCCCTTGCGTCGTTGACGAGCCCATGATGCCGCGCACTTGCTCGAGCAGGCGCAGATCCTGATTGCCCGCAGCGAGCATCTTGGGGGCCATCGCCTCGACCACCACCTGCACTCCCTCCGCCTTCACTTTCTCGGCCGTCGCGCGCCGGCCCGCCGCCGCTTCGGCCGTGTCCGCACCCGCCTTGGTGCCGACCAGCACCAGGCCGCGAAGCATTTCGGGGAACTGACGCGCGAAAGCGAGCGCCACGTACCCGCCCATGGAGTGGCCGATCAACACCACCGGGCCCGTCGAGAGCCGTTGGAGCAGCGCGTGCACGTCAGCGGCGTATTGAGGCATCGTGGCGGGACCCGGCAGCGTCCCGCTCTCACCAAAGCCGCGGAGATCAGGTGCGATGACGCGGAAGGCGGAACGGAGCGTGTCGAATTGCATCTGCCAGGCGCCGCAATGGAGTGGGAATCCGTGCAGGAAGACCAGCGGCACGCCTTGCCCGACAGCGGTGGTGCTCAGGGGGATGTTATTCGATTCCGCCTGCATGAGACCCTGTACGCTTTCGTTGCCCGGGGGGCCGTCGCATTGCGCGCGGGAGAGGGTGAGGAAGCTCCGAGGCGCGGGCGCGGATTGCCGTCTTCTTCGGTTCAGCCCCTGGACGTTCTTGAGGGAGGGAAATGCGCACTTTGACCTCGGTGCCGGCATGCGGCGCCGATTTGATCGTAAGCGCGGCGCCCATGAATCCAGCTCGCTCGCGCATGCGGGGCAGGCCCAGCCCGTCTGCACCTTTTCGTTTGGCTCGGAGGTGGTCGGGGTCGAAGCCGATCCCGTCATCCTTGATCGCCAGCTGAGCGAAAGCGCCCTGCTGTGTCAGGCGCACCGTAACCAGGCGCGCCCGTGCGTGCTTTTCGACGTTCCTCAAGGCCTCCTCGAAGATCCGGTAGAGCGCCAGCTTTATTTCGGGCGGGGGCAGTGGGTTGAGCTTCGTCAAGGCGAGCTTGACGGGCACACCTGTCCGCTGCTCCCACTCCTCGCTGCTGGCCCGCATAGCCGCGACAAGTCCCAGATTCCTCAACACGCTGGGCCGAAGGCTGCGTGAGAGGAGCTCCACCTCTTGGGCAATACCGCTGAGCTGTTCGCTGAGCATCACCACCTCTCCGCGCGATGGCCACGCATCAGCCGGCATTTTGTCCACCAGCTTCTGCAAGCGGAAGAGGATGACAACGAGAGACTGGGTGATGTTGTCCGTCAATTCAAAGGCCACGCGCCCGCGCTCGGATTCCTGCGCTTGCACGAGGCGGTGGGACAAGACTCGCAGCATCTCCTGGCTCCGCACGGTCTCTGTCATGTCCGTCACGACCATGCCAAGCCTCGCGCCCCTGGAGCCGTTCTGGGACAGTGGACGAATCGAGATTTGCGCCGGCTTGCGTGTTCCGTCGCTGACCTGAAGCGACACCTGGAGTCTGGAATCGGACGTGCCGCGTCGCTTCAGAAGCGCTCGGAGCGCGGCCCGATCCTCGGCGGAGACCAGGCGCTGAAAAGGGCTACCCATGATTCGCTCCAGAGGGCGTTTGAGCATCTTGGCGAAGCGCTGGTTCGCGTACAGAATCACGGCGCCCGCGGTCAGGGTCAGCGCTCCCTCACTCATCGATTCAATGAGCACACGATAGGCGTGGTCGGCCCCTTCGAGCGTGTAGACCCGTGGGCCGTGCTTGCCCGCAACCACCAGCGCATCCACTCCGCCGCTCTGGATGACGCGGAGAGTCTCCTTAGCTTCCAACAGGCGGGCGCGGAGCTCGGTAAGCTCGCCGGGCGGCGCGCGTCGGGAAGAGCGCTGGCGGCCGCCGGCTCTCATGGCGGAGCCTTACCCTTCGTGTCCCAATCCAACCCGACGAACAAGTGGTTGGTGTTGGTGAGATCGCCGATGAGCCGGCGCACCGGCTTGGGGAATTCTTTGACGAGGGTGGGGGTCGCGACAATCTGGCCGTCGCGCGCCAGGATGGGCTGTTGATAGACATCGATGACTTGCAGCTCACAATTTCCCTTGAGCTCGACTTCACAGATATGACGCGCGCGTATGAGAGCCTGGCGGGACCTGGCGCTGGCCCCCGCCACGTACAGCCGCAAGACAAGCTTGTCGGTGCCCCTGGCTGCAAGGGCCTTTTCAAAGATCTTCGTGGTCCGGCCTGCGCGGGTCCTTTTCATGGGGTCCTGGCCGTGGTCGAAATGGGGCGTGTGGAGGGAATGAGATCCAGTCCGACGAGCACCTTCTCCGTGTCGGACAGGTCGCCGATAATCTTTCGCATCGGCTGCGGCAGCTTGCGCACCAGCGTGGGAATGGCAAGGATCTGGTCGCCTTTGGAGAGATGCGGGTGCTCCACAAGATCAATCACCTCGATGTGATAGTGCCCCTTGAGATGTGTTTCGCAGATCCTCTGCAGGTTTTCAAACGCCGTCAGCGACCTGGGGGTCTGGCCCGCCACGTAAAGGCGCAGTCGCCAGGCCTTGGCAGACGGGCCATCGAGGCCGGGCTTCGTTGCCTTCACTTTTCTGGGCTTCATGGTTTTTTCCTTCTGGCATTGGAGTTGGCCCGTGTCTGCACCGGCTTCTGCGCATCCGCATGACGCATGAAGGCCAACTCCGTGCGGTCGGCGGACACGACTCGAGTCCGCATGGCGTCCTGGTTGTCGGCGCGCCGGGCCTCCCGCTGCTCGGCTTGATACTCGGAGCGCAGCAAGTCGATTTGCCGTTCGACAGCAGTGTGTTTGCGCTCCAAAGTGCGACGTCGGCGCAGGGCGTTCTGCTGGCTGGCGAGTGCTGCGGCCTTATCCCGGGAACTCTGCGCCACGCGGGCTGCGCCGACCAACATCCCGCCCGGGCCGATGTAAGCGTCCACCAGGTCGATGCCTTTCCCTGAGATCACGAACTCGCGGATCTGGTTCGAATGCTCCATGCCGCGTGATTTGAGCACGTAGAGGCCCCGATTCCGCTCGCCGTCGCTCTCGATGTTCTGCAGCAGAAGCCAGGAGTCCATCAGGGAGGAAATGGCGACTTCACTTTGCTGGAGCGAGCCGCCTCCGTGCACCAGGCTGGTGAAGAGCGTCGTGGTCTGCCGGGACTTCAGAAAATCAATCAACCGGGTCACCATCGCCCGGGTCTCTGACTCGCTGCCCGCGGCCAGCAAGCTGGTCATCGGGTCGACGATGACAACGGCGGGCCGAAACGCGTTAATCTCCTTGAACATCGTCACCAGGTGCATCTCCAGCCCGTAGAGCGTTGGCCGCGCCGCGTGAAACCGCAAAAGACCGTGTTTTGCCAAGGGCCCGAGTTGCAATCCTATGGAATGCATGTTGCGGATGATCTGGTTGGGAGACTCCTCGAACGCGAAGAAAAGGGCGCGCTCACCACGACGGACGGCGGCTTGTGCAAAAAAGGCCGCGACGCTGGTCTTGCCTGTGCCGGGCGAGCCGGTCACCAGAACGCTGCCGCCGCGAAAGAACCCACGTCCTCCCAGCATCGCGTCGAGTCGCTCGATGCCGCTGGATATCCGCTCGCTGGACACCGGGTGATTGAGGCTCAGCGAGGTGATGGGCATCACGCTGATGCCGTCGTCGCCGATGAGGAACGGATACTCGTTGGTGCCGTGCAGCGAGCCGCGATACTTCACCACTCGCAGATGCCGGGTGGCGATTTGCTCATTCACTCTGTGGTCGAGAAGAATGACGCAATCGGACACGTATTCCTCGAGCCCATGGCGAGTCAGCAGCTCGCGGCCGCGCTCGGCCGTGATGATCGCCGTCACCCCTTTGTCCTTGAGCCAGCGGAACAGGCGGCGCAGCTCGGCGCGCAGTATGGCCTCGTTGGGCAAGGCGGCAAACAAGCCTTCTATCGTGTCCAGCACCACCCGCTTGGCGCCGATGGAATCGATGGCGAGATTCAGCCGGACGAACAGCCCTTCCAGGTCATATTCGCCGGTCTCCTGAATCTCGCTGCGCTCGACACGGACGTAGTCAACCAGGAGTTGTTTGCGCCGGACCAGACCATCGAAATCAAATCCGAGCGATGCGACGTTGGCTTTCAGCTCCGCCTCCGTTTCCTCGAAGGCGATGAAAACGCCCGGCTCGCCGAATTCCACCGCGCCACGCACGAGGAATTCCGCCGCCAACAGGGTCTTGCCGCAACCGGCGCCGCCGCACAGCAAAGTGGGCCGGCCACGCGGGAAGCCGCCCTCAGTGATTTCATCCAATCCCTTGATGCCGGTGGGAGCCTTGGGTAGACGAGGGGCGGGGGGCGGGGGCTTGAGACGCGCTTTTTTCATGCCGCATCATCCCGAGTCAAAGTTGGGTGAATTCCCGAAAATTTTATCACCTGACTGTCACCGAAGATAGAAAATTGTATTGCCTGGCGCGACCTCGACAAGGTCCAATGTAACGGTTCACGGGTCAGTCGATCAGCCTGATGCCGCCTCGTTCATGATCTTGACAATCGTGGCTTCCACTTCCTGCGCTACCTTTTCCAAGTGAGGCAGGTTGAACATCGCCAGAAGAGTGGTTGGCTTCAAGGTAGCTAGAAGCGTCCTTCCTCCCTTCTCGTAAACGGAGATCCTGCAAGGGAGTACGGTCGAGAGGCTCATGCTTTCATCAAGCACCCTCTTGGCTTGTTGAGGCTCACACACCTCGAAGATCAGGCATTCGCGGGCGAACTCCACTCCCTTCTTCGCCATCGTCTCTTTGAGGTCGTGCACCTGCATCACGCTGAAATGGCTGGCTTGAACGGCGGCGCACAACGCATCCGCAGTCCCGCTCACCGATTTGTCCGTGGAGACTTCGAACAGCATCATTTTCCTCGCATCCGCAGTCTGGTTCATCGATTTGTCGGTGGAGACTTCGAGCAGCATCATTTTCCTCTCAGGATCACAGTTTATTTCGAACGATGCCGTTCGGGCCTAGATTCTGCTATCATCAGACTCAGCCCTTGCCCCTGAATAGCCCCTGGCACGGTTATCGATACTGACGAGCGGTGGTCCATGAAGCCAATCCGAGTCCTGCTTGTGGAAGACCACAAGGTCGTTCGACAAGGCCTTCGCGCCTTACTGGCGGTCGAGGATGACATCGAAGTGGCCGGTGAAGTCCAGGACGGCCGGGAGGCGGTTCGATTGATCGAGAAACTCCTTCCCGACGTAGTGGTCATGGATATCGCGATGCCGCTGCTCAACGGCGTGGAAGCCACCCGGCAAATCCTCAAGCTGGTGCCTGACACGAGAGTGCTCATCCTTTCCGCCCACAGCGACGATGAATACGTCTTACAGGTGATCGAGGCCGGCGCGGCCGGCTATCTCCTCAAACAAACCGCGGCCAATACTCTGGTCATGGCGATTCGCGAGGCTCATCGGGGCGGCACGTACTTCAGCCGTTCCATTTCCAAGCGCCTCGGCGAGCTCCGTGAGAGGTCGATGGGGCGGGGGAACAAGCCGAGAAAGGGAGCCGTGAGCCTGACCTCGCGTGAACGGGAAGTGCTCCAGCTGATTGCGGAGGGAATGGGAAACAAGCAAACCGCCGCGGAACTCGGCATCAGCATCAAAACCGTCGAGAAACACCGGCAGCACCTCATGAGCAAACTGGGCATCCACGACACCGCGGGCCTGACGCGATACGCCATTTCCGCGGGAATCATCGAAACACGCGGGCCGGTTACGCTCGAATAACAGCACCTTTGCGTAGTGCCTACCTAAGCTATCGCCTTGCAGGCGTCCCATAGCTATCTCCATCGGTGAAAGTCCCTACCACCGATCACTGGTCCACCGAGTCTGCCTGGAACCTCCGACGAACAGCAGTACGATGCCGCTCAGAACCGCGATGCCTCCCGCGATGGGCGGAAGGGGAATTGTCCTGGTCGTTTCCGTGGTCGCCTGGAGAGGACCGAAATCGAGGGCCTCCTGCTGGTTCTTGTAGGTGATGCCTTGATAGTAAAAAGCCAAGAGGCCTAGAGCAATGAGGATGGTGGCGATGAGCGTTTTCGATTTCATCTGAATTGTCCTCCTTGCAACACCACGCCAGCCGGTTGTCTCGAAGCCCACCCTGGCCCTCGCGGGCCAGGGTGGTTGCACACCTACGACCTGTCGGCGATGGTCAGGGGCTGGTCCAGCGTGATGACCAGGTCCGACCCGGCGGGAATCACCAGCTTCTTTCCCTTCGTGCCGGCGGCGATTCCTGTCCCGATGCCGCCTCCGACCACGGCGCCCACAGCGGCGTCTTTCGTGCTGCCGCCCAGAATCTTTCCGAGCAAGGCCCCACCGGCGGCGCTGCCACCGATGATACCGGCGGTCTTGCCCGTGGAGCTGGCGACTTTGACGAGGGAAGCAGAAATGGGAGTGCTATAGCCTTGGGGTGTCGTTACTTTGTTGAAGGAGAGGGCCACGGCTCCCCCCTTCTCCGAGATCTTGAGCCCCTTCGAGGCCGGGTCCACCCCCGTTACCTGGCCGTAAATGGTGCTGCCTTCCGGAATGGCGACCCGCCCCCCTGCGAGGATGGGACTCGTCGTCGTGCCTCTGAGGGAATCCCCCACCTGACTCGTCTCGGAACCGATGTCCGTGGCAAGGGTCATGTGAATTTCCGTTCCCCCGGCCACGGTGACGCGGACTACCGCGGGCGCTCTGGACCCGGAGGACCCTGAAGAGGACCCTGAAGATCCCTGCTGGGCAGTAGTCTCTTGTGAAGTCGGTGTTTGAGCGCAAGCGAACAGGCCGGCGACCAGGAGAGACGCCGCGAGAGGTCCGATCCGGTTTCTGATGTAAGTTTGGAAGTTCATAATGCCTCCTTTTCTTCGTTTATCTAACTAGGTATCGCGCGGTCGATAGGATTCGCGCCCCTGTCCGACAGCGCGAGTCCGCCGGCCATCGCGATCGTTGCGAGCATGGAGGGAGTGGGATCACGGAATCGCTCGCCGCCCCTGGATGACATTGATCAGCACCACGATGATGGCCAGCACCAGCAGGAGGTGAATGAATCCTCCCATCGTGTAGCTGCTGACAAGCCCTAATAGCCACAAAACCAGCAGAATCACGGCGATTGTCCACAACATACGGATCTCCTTTCCTTCCTTCGTGCGTTTCACACTTGAATCACTTTCAAGCTCCTTGGTGCCGCCACGGGCAACTTGTCGCGCCCGCGGCGGCCTATCGATCATCTCGCGAAGGACATCCAGGACCTGAGCGTCATTGTGTTTGCACGCTCTTCACGCCCTCGAGATCCCGCGTGAGCTTGGAAGCGAGGCCCTTTTCAGCCTGGTTCACGGCCTCTCCCCTGAGAGTCACCATGCCGTCCTGGGTCTCGGTCTTCGTTGCGTTCATTACTGAGACAGGCTACGCCGTGGGGTGGCCGTTTCCTATGGGGTGTAACCCTACTGTCGGGGGGGGTGTTGCCCCTGTTTCTCGGCTCGGCACGATCCGCGGCGGGGGAGGTGCCAGCTCAGTCCCCTTAGGCACTCAGGGCAATCCCGGGACGTGAGTTGAAGCAGATGACCAGCCCGGGAAGGGCGGGGTCTCACCCTATCGTCTAGACAGCTGGTATCAACTCTTGGAATAATAAGAGCGGGTGGCTGGCTCACCGGCCCGGCAGCGGGCATCAATTCGACGACGGAACAACGGCGCAGGCTCTCGGGAGGCGCACGCTGACCAGCGGATATTCCATGAAAAGGAAAAGGAAAGCGCTGTCGAATCAGTACTTGGCCGCCTTGCGAAAACACCTGGCGAGGAGCACGCGGGCTAGTGCGAATTCGGCCGAGAGGCTGGGACGCCAGGCCTTGTCGGCGGGGCTGGGGACGCTGGATCTGGCCAGGATTCACGAGCAAGCCCTGATTGCGCTCCTGGCGTCGAGGTCCTCAGTTGAGCCCCTGGACGGCAAAGTCACGCAAGCGGCGGTTTTCTTTGTCGAGGCCCTTGTCCCGATCGAGAGGACACGCCGCGCCGCGGTGGAGAGCAATGACCGCTTGAATCGGATGAACGAGGTGCTGATTCGGCGCAGCGTCGAGCTGGCCACCGCAAACCGGCAGCTGCAACAGGAAATCCTCCAGCGCCGGGTCGTGGAGAGAGCTCTCAAGAAGAGCGAGCAACACTCCGACCAATTGTTACAGGAGTCCTTCCATTTGCAGGAGCAGCTGCGAGGGGTCTCCCACCAGATTCTCTCCGCGCACGAGCAGGAACGCAAGGAAATCAGCCGGGAGCTTCACGATGAGATCGGGCAGAGCCTGACGGGGATCAACATCACCCTGGCGACCCTATCGATAGAGGCTTCGGCGAACACCCGGGGCCTCAACCGGAAGATCGCCCGCACCCAGCGGCTTGTTGAAAGGTCGATGGAATCGGTGCATCGTTTCGCCCGTCAATTGCGCCCGCCGGTCCTGGATGACCTGGGACTGATTCCCGCCCTCCATTCTTATTTGGATGAGTTTGCGAAAAGGGCGGGGATTCGCATTCGTTTCTCGGCCATCGCCGCGGTTGAGCGACTGGACAGTGAGAAGCGAACGGTGGTTTATCGAGTCGTCCAGGAAGCGCTGACCAATGTTGCCAAGCACGCGCAAGCCACGCTGGCGAGAGTGACGATCATCCGGCAGCTCGATGGGGTCATTTGCCTGGAGGTACGCGACAACGGCAAGTCCTTCCGGGTTCAGCGCGCGAAGTTTGGGAAGGCGAAGAAGCGGCTGGGGCTGCTCGGGATGCGAGAGCGCGTGGAGATGGTCGGCGGCAGGTTCACCGTCGAATCCGCGCCGGGCAGGGGCACCACGATTCGGGCGCAGATTCCGCTCAAGAGAGACACAAAGCTCCTTCCACCTTCCCGTTGAGCTCTACCTGGCTGGGATTCCCAGCAAATAGGGCTTCGCCGGCGAACCGGCGCCAAACGAGGCTTCCCCCGCTGGGGTGTACACCCCATTGTTCCCCCCCTCCCCCGAAGTCAGAATCCCCGCTTTAACGAAAGCCACCGGGAGATTCGACATGACCATCCTGATAGCGGATCAGAACCGAGGATTCCGAAAGGCTGTGAAAGATCTCCTGCAGGTGAACGACAAGCTAAGAACGGTGTGGGAGGCGGATAATGGGGAAGCGGCCGTCGAGCTTGCCCGGGAGCTTCGGCCGGATCTCGTCCTCATGGACATGTCGCTTCCGCGCATGAGTGGCCTGGAGGCGACCACGATGATTAAGAAGATAGGGGCGGCGAATATCCAGGTCATCATGATGGGCGAGTACACGGAGCCGGTGTACCGCCTGGCGGCGATTCGCAGCGGCGCCGACGCTTTCCTCCCGAAATCCAACACCTGGGCCACGGGCGATGCCCAGTCTTCCGTTTATCGGCGAAGTTAATCGCTGACGAGATTCATTGACTTCTTCGGCGGCATTCCTTCCATCCCCCTTCATACTGGTGCGCGCCTCCCGTCCACTCAACAAATCGGGAGGTCGCGGTGACCCTGCACCTATCAGGCGGTCTTCCGGGCTTTCAGCATCCCAGCGACCGCTCACCGATGTGCCCATCCGCCATTCAGACCACCATGCCTGCGCTGCGGCCATGAATGAATGCACAGGTGGGGCGAAGACCCCATAGCCACCGCCTACTCTCCGGCTTACTCTGCTTGCGGTGAGCGGCCACTCGGTGATCGCGCGCTTGCCGGCGAGAATTGCGGACTCGAACCAATGCAGAAGTGTTCATCGGGAGTGGGGTCACCGGCTTTACCCACTCCTCGCCCTGATGGAGAGAACTCATGGAACAGCACCTTCCAATGGCGTTACAGGTAGCCTTGTACGCGGCGTCGGCCGCGATCATCGTGTTGACCACAATCCTGATTGTCGTGCTCCTGCAGTTTCGCAAACAGGTCGAGCGTGTCGCCCGGACCGTCGAGGAGCTCAAATCCGAGCTGAACCCACTGGTTCAGGAAACCCGGGTCGTGATGGAAAGCCTCCGGGATCTCTCCGGGCGGGTGCATGAGCGGTGGATGGAAGTGGAGCGGGCCATGGAGTCGGCGCGGAGCTGGTCGCAGCGGGTGAATCGCGTGGTGGAAGGGGTCGGCTCCGTGGTGCTACCGTCCGTCGTCGCGGCGAGTCTGAACGTCTTGTTTCTTCGCAAAGGTCTGGAGACGTTTGTGCGGACACTCTTAACCCCAAAACAGCAACTTCAACAGAAAGTGAGGGCCTCATGAGTGAATACAGCAATGGCAGCGGAAATCTGAGCGGTTTCGTCATGGGCGCTGTCGTGGGCGCGGCCGTCGGGGCAGGAATCGCCCTCCTGTTCGCCCCTCGCACCGGCGAAGAAACTCGGAAATGGCTGGCCAAGAACACTCGCGATCTTAAGGACAAGGCAGCGAGCGCTCTTGATCAAGCCAAGGAAACCATGCGGCGAGAGAAAGACATGGCAGAACGGGGAGTTAAGGAAATTGCCCGAACCCACGACATGTAACTCAACTAGGATTCAGTCTTCCGGAGAGGTTCCCCTCCTCTTCGATCCCTACCTACCCCAATAAACCCCGGGCCTCCTTGCGGCCCGGGTCCCACGCCTGTTCGAGAGCCAACCGGATTGCCTCGCGAACGCATCTGACGACGCGCGTCGTCGAAGGCACGTCGCCTGGGCGGCCCGAATCACGCAATCATCCTTGGGGTATACACCCTATTTCGCCAGGATCTCCGCTGACCTATCATCGCGTCATGAAATACAACGTGAGTGCAGAACGATGGCCGCTGGTTCACACGCTGGAGTTGCTCCGGTCGTGCGGACACTTCAGCGCTTGCGGCTCGCGGACGTGCTTGGCGTTCTCCGCCGCGGCACACATCGCGGAGTCCCTGTCCTGCCGATCCAATGCTGCCGTATCGATGATGCGCTCTAATCCAATCGAGGTGAACCAATGACTGCCAAGAGAGTTCGAAGACGAATCGTACTGGGAATTCTGATGGTACTGGTGTCACTGCCCGCGGGCGTGGCTTTCGCCCAGACCAAGATCAAGCCGGGGTTCAATCTCTTCTCCGTGTCGCAGGATCAGGAAATCGGGCGACAGTCGGCGGCTGAGGTCGAGAGCCAGCTCCCGATCCTGACCGACCGCTCGATCGAGGCCTACGTCAATGCGGTGGGAAAGCGCCTGGCGGCTGTCGCCCCCGGGGCGGATTACCCCTACCAGTTCAAGGTCGTGAACGCCTCGGACATCAACGCGTTCGCGCTACCCGGGGGGTACCTGTACCTCAACCGCGGCCTCATCGAGGCGTCCAAGAACGAGGGTCAGCTCGCCGGCGTGATGGCACACGAGATGGCCCACGTAGCTCTGCGGCACGGGACCAATCAAGCATCGAAGGCCTACCTGGGCCAGGCTGGCCTGGGTGTCCTGGGAGGCCTCACTGGCGGAAAGAGCGACTCCACCCAGAAAGCGATCGGTGCGGTCGGAGGGTTCGGCATGAACGCCATGTTCTTGAAATTCAGCCGAACCGATGAGGAGCAGGCGGACATCGTAGGCTCCCAGATGATGGCCAAGGCAGGCTACGACCCCAAGGACATGGTGGATTTCTTCGAGTTCTTGCGAAGCCAGGCGTCTCGCAATCCAAGCAAGGTGGAGCAGTTTTTCAGTGATCACCCCGCTCCGAAAGACCGTGCCGCCCGTATCCGCAAGGAAATGAAAATGCTGACCATCAGCCCCACGCAGCCCGTGGGTGGCTTCCAGCAGGCCAGGGCCGAGCTCCTGGGAATGCCGAAGGCTCCATCCATGCAGCAGATCGCTCAAGGAAAAGCGACGACTCCGCCGGTGTCACAGGGGCGCGTCGGTGATGGGCGGGTCGTTGACACGAGCATCGAACGTCCGTCCACGACTTTTCGCTCGTTCGAGCAGCGCGGGCGGTTCTTCCAGATGGACTATCCGGAGAACTGGCGCGTCTATGAGCCGGCGAACGGCTACGGGGTGACCATCGCGCCGGACGGCGGGTACGTGGACACCGGGGGCGAGGAGAGAAACCTCATCTATGGCGTGATCGTCAACCACTACGATACGTTCAATTCCGAAACCAGCGAGAGATTTATCGACAGCGGCCCTGCAACCACCTACAGCAGTTTTGTTGACAACAGCGGCCGCATCGAGAGCCGTACGAACCTGGCTGCGGCGACGAACGATATCGTCAGCCAGATCGTGCGGACCAACCCGCATTTGAAGCTGGTGCCCAATTCGCAGCGAACCGAGACCCTCAGCGGAGCGCAGGCGCTTTCCCTGGTCCTGGCCGGCACCTCGCCGGTGACGCGCACGGAGGAGCGGGTTACCGTGTTCACCCGCGAGCTCACCGATGACGACGTCATCTATGCGCTTTTCATCGCTCCGGGCCAGGATTACGACGAGCTCAGAGCGACATTCAATCGGATGATCAACAGCCTGGATGTGAACGACGCGGCTGCGCACCGGTAATCTCACGATCCCGGGGATTCCCGCGGACGGGACGCCGACCCCTTCCGCGGAATCCCCCAGGAGTACCTCAAGCCCCTGCCTGACTGAAGACATTGGTGCTTGGAAAACGAGGAATCTGAAAGGAATTGCGATGACATCTGCAAGAAATGTCGGCTTCTCATTCGGAAAGCTCACCCTGAGATGAACGCGATTCTGCTCGCCGGTGGTCAGGACACCCACTTGGTGCCCTTGGTCCACACGGCGCCGAAGGCCCTGCTCCCGGTGGTGAACCGCCCCATGGTGGAGCACCTCCTCCTACACTTAAAGAAGAACGGGATTCGTAATGTCGCCCTGGCCGTAAACGGACACGGCGAAGCCTACCGGAAGCTCCTGGGAGACGGCAGTGAATTGGGGATGCGGATCACTTACTCCCACGAGAGTGCCCCCCGCGGAACCGCAGGGTGCCTTCTGCCCCTCGCCGACTTCATCGGGAATGATCCCTTCCTGGTAATCCATGGGAGCCTCTTTCTGGACGCCAACCTCCGTGACCTGGTTGAATCCCACGTTCGGAGCGCGGCGGCCGCCACCGTGGGAGTGCATGCCGCGCCGGGGGGAGCTCGTGACTGGCACCGGGTGGAGCTGGAGGTGGGGGAGGACTCCCGGGTGAATGGAATCAAGACGCGAGACCAGTCTCCGGGGAGCCAACCGACCCGTGTGCCGGTGGGAGTCTATGTCTTCGACCCGTCGGTCCTCTCCGCCATCGATCCCGGGATCTATTACGACATCAAGGAGCAGTTGCTGCCGCGCCTGAGGGCAGAGGGGCATTCCATCGTGGCCAAGGAAATCGGGGGCTACTGCAGGAACATCCTGGAGTTGAAGGACTACCTGAGGGTGAACCGGGACGTGTTGCAGGGGATCGCAAACGGCTTTCGGCTCGAACGGCAGGTGGCGGATGGGATCTGGGTCGGACGGGGCAGCCAGGTTTCCCCGATGGCCACTTTGCTGGGTCCCGTTCTAATCGGCCGGGACTGCGTCATCGAACCGCGGGTGCAAATCGTGGGCCCCGCTTGCATCGGGGACGGCTGCGTAGTGGAAGAGGGGACGCTGATCCGCGAGAGCCTGCTGCTCCCCGGGGCCAGGATGGAGCGAAACTCACGGGCGGAAGGTTGCGTGCTGGCCGCGGACACCGTGATCTCCCCCGGGCTGTCGCTGCGCGGAGTGGTGGCCATTCCGGGAAGTCTGGGCGTGGGGGACATCGATCTGGCCGACACCGACCCGATCATCCGGGGCGTCGTGTCGTCGACGGGACAGTACGCCCGCAGTCGCTTCCGTTATGGCCTGTGCCGCCTCGTCAAGCGGAGCTTGGATCTGAACGTCTCGGCGGTGGGGCTGGTGGCTGCACTGCCGCTGTTGCTCGTGGTGGGGTTAGCCGTGAAGCTCACCAGCCCAGGCCCCGTCTTTTTCCGTCAGCGTCGGTGCGGCAAGTTCGGAAAAGAGTTTTCGATAGTGAAGTTCCGCACGATGGTGCGGGACGCTGAGGCGATGCAGACACGGCTCCGCCAGCAAAACGAAGTGGACGGCCCAATCTTCAAAATCGAGAAGGATCCTCGCTTCACGCGCCTGGGCAAGCTGCTTCGCCGCTACAGCATCGACGAGCTCCCTCAGCTGTGGAACGTGCTGACGGGGGAGATGAGCCTGGTCGGACCCCGGCCGCTGGCGGCAAACGAGATGGCTTTCTGTCCCGCCTGGCGCGACGTCCGCCTGAAGGTGTGCCCGGGCATCACGGGTCTCTGGCAGGTAGGCGGTCGTAGCAAGACCTCATTCCACGACTGGATTCGCCTGGACACGAAGTACGTGCTGGAACGCTCCACGTTCCTGGACTTCAAGATTCTCATGAAGACGCTCCTGGTGGTCTTGAATGGGCGGGGATCCTATTGATGTCCCTCTGGGTCGGTGACGCGGAGTTTAAGCTCCTGCCATGAAACAGAGTTCCATCAGTGCACAGCTGCCGGCGCCCCGGCGACCCAGGCATCCACGCTCTTCCGAAAATGAGCATGGACCCAGAAAAGAGTATCGGTCTGGCGCTCCTGCAGCTCGCCTGAATCAGGTCGGCGCATCCGCATCAGCGTGGCTGCGACGCGCCAGCACCGGGATGGTCAACCGGCTGCAGCCCGTCGGCGGCATCGCGTCCAGCTGGCTGCGGAGCGCGAGGCTGCGCCGCGCGGCCCGCTTGGCCGTTCCGTTGCTGGCTCTTCTGCCGCTTCTGGCGGTGGCGGGGGCCGTCCACCACGTCTATTTCGATCGGAGCGGGCTCCCCGACCTCGGACCTTTCCTACGCTTCGAGCCCCCGACAATCGGAGAGGTCTTCGATGACCAGGGCAAGGTCCTGATCGAGCTGGCGCGCGAGTACCGCCGGATAGTCTCCTACGAGGACGTGCCCCTGATCCTGCGCCAGGCCATCCTGGCAGCCGAGGATAAGAACTTCTTCTCCCACTCCGGCGTGGAATACCGCGCGCTACCGCGGGTGGTCCAGAAGACCGCCATGCATTCGCTGGCCGCATGGTGGAGGGGCGATGGACTCCGGCCACGGTTCCCCCAGGGTGGCTCGACGCTCACGCAGCAGCTCGTCCGCGGCTATTTCCTGCAGAATCTGACGATCCGTGAAAACGGCGACTCCCTTATCGGCGATGGACTGACCCCGAGGGTCCTTTCCGCGGGCTTTGGCGTCCGAGCCACGAACAAGCTCCTTCGCAAGATGGAGGAGGTCCGCCTGACGCTCTGGCTTGAGCAGGAGATGCAACGGCGTTACGGCTCGCAGGAGCGGGCCAAGCGTGAGATCTTCGCCCGCTATGCCAGCTTCATCTACCTGGGCAACGGCCGCTACGGCTTCGCCGCGGCCTCGGAGTATTACTTCGGCCAGAGTCTGTCGAGCTACACCACGGCGGACGCGGGGAAGGCGGCCCTGCTGGCGGGGATCAGCAAATCGCCCATGGACTACGCGCCGGTGCCTGGCGACCCGCGTCCCTTGCGCCGCCGCAATGCGATCCTGGCCCTCATGGCGAGCAATGGGTACATCCCCGAGAGCCTCGCGAAAAGCTGTCAGGCCGAGCCGGTCCGCGTGGTTCCGCGCAGCCCGGTCAAGACCAACGCTCCCGGAGCGATTGGCAACGTCCTCAAGGAGCTGACGCTGCATGGCGGGAGCCTTTTCGGGGCCGAGGATCTGTTTCAGGGGCGGATCTCGGTCCGCTCGACGGTGGACGGACGCGTACAGGCCGTCGTCAATGAGGCTCTGGAGAACGGCCTGGCCCTTTACGAGAAGCGGCACCGCAAGTCGAAGGGAGTGATCCAGGGATCGGTGGTCGTGCTGCGCAACGCCGACGCGGCCATCCTGGCCGAAGCCGGCGGACGGCAGGTCTATCAGGACCGTTCAACCCGGTACTCCGACTACAACCGCGTCACCGACTCGCTGAGGCAACCGGGCTCGGCGATGAAGCCGCTGGTGTACCTGGCCGCGTTTCAGAAGGGCCTGGATCTTGACGCCACGGTGCCCGATGAGCCTATCGCAGTGCCCCTGGGCGGCAATCGCGGAGTGAAGTGGATCGTCAACTACGACAACCGGTTCAAGGGCCCCATCCCGGTGCGCCAGGCATTGGCCGAATCCCGGAACGCAGTGGCTGTCTGGATCACCCGCGAGATCGGCGTGGGCAGGGTGATCCGAACCGCTCGCAAGCTGGGTATTCAAACACCGCTGCACCCCTACCTCAGCACGGCGTTGGGGGCGTCCGAAGTTGGGCTCTTGGAGCTGGCGGGCGCCTATCGCGCCATGGCTTGTGGGGTTTTGGCGGAGCCCTACATCATCGCCAGCGTGACCGACGCCTCCAGTCGGGTTGTGCTCTACGAAGCTCCCCGGGTCGCGCGGGGAATCCGTTCCGCCGGGGTGAGCTCCGCCGAGTTGCGCTTGATCCAGGAAGGGTTGCGCGGCGTGGTCCGGCTCCCGGAAGGCACGGCCCACGCCCTCGATGGTCCCGACTTCCCGATCCAGGTGATGGCCAAGACCGGAACGACGAGCGACTTCCGCGACGCGCTGTTCCTGGGATCCACCTACGGGCCCCGGGGGATCACGGTGGCGGTCCGCATCGGCTTCGACGACAACCACGCGCTGGGCAAGAAGGAAACCGGCGCTCGTGTGGCGCTGCCGATCTTCCGCGAGATCATGCTCCGGGTCTACCGCGACGGGTTCCAGGGGCCGGTCCCGCGATTCCCCCCCAAAATTGAAAAGGGGATTGATGAGTATCTGAAAGTGCGGGCCAAATTGGATTCGGATGATGGAGAGCGCCGGGCGGAGCTCTCCAAGGCCTCACGGCGCCAGTCGCGCTGACTCGGCGAGGGCGAACAATGGGCCTCGGGCATCAGGCATACACCCCATAGTTTCGTCGTACGCTCTGCTCTATGCTCCCAAGGAATCCTGATCAGGAAGGCTTCAAAGAAGGCTCTGAATTAAAACGCTACACCATCAAGAGGTACTACCCCATGACCGATGCTTATCCCAAGACCGACAAGTCCACGCCAATGGGTGCTCCCGGAGTCGGTGGCGATTCGTCGAAGAAAGACGCTCCCATGGGACCTGTCGTCACCAGCCCGCAGCCCAAGGGCGTGGATCCTCTCGGCGAGCCCGCCGGCAACACCGGCTCGAAGGAGCCCATGCGAGTTTCAACGCAGCCCAAACCGTAATCGGGGTTTGCTGCTTAGACTGAGCGGGAGGCCGCCCGCTACCACCCGGACGGCCTCCCGCTCGTCGAATAGACAATCCCCCAAAAATAGCAGGAAATGTTCCTTCCGTGCCGCCCCATCTTTTGCAGCCGGACTCCCTTGCCGCATCCCATCAAAGCAACAAGCATGACCAAGGTCATCATCTGGAAGCGTCGCCTATGGCCGTGCATATCCGCTCACTCCTGATGCAGGCTGAAAAGGCCCGCTGTACCCATCACACCTCGCGTGATCCGGACGATGTGGTGACGGATGATTCCGGGCCTTCTCAGGATTCAATCCGACTTCGAATCCGCTTGGCGAGCCTCACGTCCATAAAGCCTGCGGCTTGGGGACCATGGCGGAGTCGATTGCCGGGGGTTCCTTCATCGAAGAATTCAGGTCGCCATGATGCGCTTGCCGGCTGGCCGATTCTTCACTTTTCCCTTGCCGCCGGTCTTCCGTGCGGCCCTTCCTTTTGCAGCGGTCATTCTCCCACCCCTACTTTTCTTGGCCATGCTCTAGCCTCCTTTTTGTCCTCTTGCTGAACGAACAGCGGAGAGGAGCAGAGAACGTTGAAGAAGTGAACTGAGTGCCTACGAGACGCACGATGGCATTTCCCCGAATTCATCAGGGGTCGATGTCGTTGGTGTCTAGCGTAACCGCTCCTATACGAGCCAAGGCTCTGCCCTGCAGCGACGCGCCGGTGTCAATCGTGATGGAAAGCTGGACATAGCCTCTACCTCAATCTTTCTGAAAACACAGGGTGAACGGAGCCTACTCGGCACGCCGACGGGTGGATTACGTTGCGCATGGTTCGGATCTGTTGCGTGATTTGATTCGGCCTCGAATCCCCTTGGCGAAGCTCACAGCCGAGAAGAACGCCGCATGAGCTCCACGGCGGATTCGATTGCGCAGGGTCTTCCTCAACAGCAGGACACAGGCCATCTCCAGCGAGACGCTCGAGGTGTGATGCTTCTCATTGGGCTCGCCGATTCCGAAGTCTATGAGCTGCGCCGGCCGATGCTTCAGAAGGTCCTCGACGACCAGGTGCAAGGCGGCGGCGCCGGGGGAAAGGTGGGCGTAGTCTTTGCGATACAGCGTCTGAAGAGCGGAGTAGGTCTTGCCGTACTGGATGCCCTTGATCAAGCTGATGGGCTCGTCGCCACAGGTCAGCACGTAACTGCGCAGGAACCCTCGCTCGGCCATGTCCACAATCTTGCGTCGGGTCCAGAAGCTGTCCGCCTGCTTCCCGACGAGGCCTGAGAAGCGCCGGGGATCCGGTGCCATTAGAGCCTCGGCATCGAGAAGGCACTGGGCGTCGTCCGGCGAATCGATGCGACGCAGCTCCAGGCGGCCGCCGCCCCGTTCGCGGAGAATCTTGATCTGCCGTTTCAAGTTGTATCGCTTCTTCGAGCTGTAATGAGCCAGATACTCTTCGAATGTCGGGGGCAACCGCTGGATGCGATTGGAGCGGACACCTTCGACGATGTGGAGGAGATACCGTTCTCGCAGGACTGTCGAGGAGTGGAGATATCGCCAGAGAAAGGATCCGACCTCGACGCCGGAGAGGCTGATTCCATCGACCCCCCGCAGGAAGGACCACATCCAAGCGAACAGGTTGTCGAGGACTAAGCCGCTCTCAGGAAACAGAGGCAGTCCTCCCAGCATGAGGGCCTTCCTGACAGGGATCCTGGCTAGGGTATGCCCGGAAACATGGAAATCGAGGGCCCCTGCCGCGATCCGGAAGGGGGCGATTCCATTGACCTGACCCGCGCGATCTCGCGTCACGGCCACGGCCATCTGCTCTTGAGTCTGCATGGATGCGAGGTGATCAAACCAGCCTGGCGTCTGGTAAATCAGCCTCGGATTGCTTCGGTCCTCGATCATGCCTTGCCAGTCGCGGCGGAGCTCCGGCGTAGTCCATTCCTGTGGCGAGTACAGGAACTCCCATACCCCGTTCTTCTCGGGTGGCGGGCGCTCCAGGACCAGCTCGGGAGCTGCACCGACCCGGAGCACACCCAAATCGAAGAGAAGGGATGAAAGCCCGGTAGACGATCCTCCCCGCCGATGGGACATTCCGAACCTCGGGGCATCAGGCCGCCAGTCGGGGCGTGGGAGGGCCCTCTGCCAGGGCGCCTTCGGTTGTGCGGTGGCCGACTTGTTCTTCATGCCGCAATCGTAAGGGGGGAAGCCAGACAGGCGCCATGGGGTATTTGCCCCATCCTGCTCCCCCTGGGCTCCCCGCCTTGAGCTTCCGCCGTGTGCGGCTTCCCTGCTAGAATGCCCTCGGCACGCTCCCGGTCGGGGGACGTCGATGCCGGATTCAAGAGACTCTGAGAGAAAGTCTGGGCCTGCCGGAGAATTCCTCCCTTCTGAGGTTGAGGCGATGCGCCAGTTCGATGAAGCGATTGCCAGCGCCCGCGTGCAATTGGAGGAGTACGTCGCCTCCTGGATCCGGGATCTCGCTGTCTCCCGGTTGGCGCTTTCCGAGGAGATGGAACAGCGCAGAGGGGGGCGGGTCGGGGAGGTCAGGAGTCGGCTCGAGCGCCTCTGCGAGGTGATGCGCCGCGCCCCGGTAATGTTTGAGGCGAACAGCCTCAGGCGCTCCGACTTGCACACCCCTGCCCGGACCGGCCTCGAGCGCACGCTCAGCGAGCACGAGGAAGCGGAGAGACTGCTCGCGGCCGCCAATGCGGAGCTTCTCCGCGAGATCGCCGATCGCGAACTGCTGGAGGAGGAGCGGCGCATCGCCGAGATCGGCCTGCACGAGGTCCGGGCGCGCTTCGAGAGCGCCTTCAACAGCGCGCCGATCGGCATGGCACTCGTCGATTTGGATGGCCGCTGCCTTCAAGTCAATGATGCTCTTTGCCGGATCACCGGTCATACCCGGGAGCAGCTCAAGGCGACGACTTTTCGGGCCATCACGCATTCCGACGATGCCGATCGGGATGCTGATTCTGTGCGAGAGCTCCTCGACGGCCGGATCCCGAGCTACCAGACCGAGAAGCGCTACCGCCACGCCTGGGGTCACTACTTCTGGGTGCTGCTGACCAAGTCGCTTGTGCGCGATGTTCAAGGCAAACCGCTCTACGTCGTCTCCCAGGTTCAGGACATCTCGGAGCGAAAGGAGATGACGGTACGCCTTGAATACCTGATCGACCACGATTTCCTGACCGGTCTCTACAACCGGCGACGCTTCGAGCAGGAGCTGGCCCGCGAGGCCGGGCGGGTGGCGCGCTATGAGGCCAAAGGCGCGGTGCTCATGATCGATCTGGACAACTTCAAGGATGTGAACGACGCGTTCGGCCACAAGGCGGGCGATGATCTCCTCAAGGGCGTCGCCGGTGCGCTGAAGCATCGCATACGTCAGACGGATGTCCTGGCGCGGGTGGGGGGAGACGAGTTTGCCGTGATGCTTCCAGAAGCGGATGCCGATGAGGCACAGAAGGTGGCCGACAGCATCATCAAGACCCTGGGTCGGCAGGTCGCGGTGCTCGGCGAGCGGTCGATTCACGCCACGGCCAGCGTCGGCGTCGCCCTGTTCGACGGCCTCAGCGCCACGGCGGTGCTGGCGTTTGCCGACCAGGCGATGTACGAGGCGAAGCAAGCGGGGCGGAATCGAGCGGCGATCTATACGCCGAGCGCAGGACATCGCGAGCAGGTGTCGGCGCGCCTGGCGGAGGCGGAGATGATCCGCAAGGCCCTCGAGGAAGAGCGTTTTCTGCTCTACTGCCAGCCGATTCTCGATCTCAAGCGGAACGAGGTTTGCCAGTACGAGCTGTTGCTGCGGCTACGCGCCGAGGAGGGCGGCGAGCCTCTCGCGCCAAGCTCCTTTCTTTACGCGGCAGAGCGGTTCGGGCTGATTCAGGAGATCGACTGCTGGGTCGCACGCCAGGCGATTGCGCTGATCGCCGAGCAGGCGCGCGCGGGACGAAGGCTCGTGCTCCACGTCAACCTCTCGGGCAAGTCGATCGGCGATCCCAGGGTCGCCGTGCTTACCGAGAAGGCGATCGAGGACGCCGGCATCGATCCAGCCGGTCTGATCTTCGAGCTGACGGAGACGGCGGCGATCGGCAACATCGAAGTGGCGAAGGCTTTCGCCCACCGCCTGCGCGCCCGTGGCTGCCAGCTGGCCCTGGACGATTTCGGCGCGGGGTTCGGCTCGTTCTACTACCTCAAGACGCTGCCCTTCAGTTATTTCAAGATCGACGGCGATTTCATCCGCGGCGTCGCCGCAAGTCCCATGGACCAGCTCGTGGTCGAAGCCATCGTCGGCATCGCCAAGGGCATGGGCAAGATGACTATAGCCGAATTTGTCGCCGACGCCGAGACGGTCCATTTGCTCGAGAAGTGCGGCGTCGACTACGCGCAAGGCTACCACGTCGGCCGGCCGCAGCCCTTGAGGGATGTTCTGGCAACGACGTAGGTATGGGCGATGAGCGAGGCAGTAAGCGGAACGAGCACGATCACCAGCGTCTGCATCGTCGGGGGAGGCCCGGCGGGGATGCTCCTGGGATTGCTCCTCGCCAAGCGCGGCGCCGATGTCATTGTTCTGGAAGGGCACGAGACTTTCGACCGGGAGTTTCGCGGCGAGGTCCTGCAGCCGAGCACGGCCCGCCTCCTGGACCAGCTCGGGCTTCTCCAGTACATCCTCGACCAGCGGCACCTGACGCTGACCGAGGGCAAGCTCCTTGTCCATGGAAAGCCGGCTGCCGGGTTCAACTTCAAGAAAATCGCCCCCGATTATCCCTACGCCATCTGGATGCCGCAACCGATCTTCCTGGAGGCGCTCGCCAGGAAGGCCAGCCCGTTTCCCACCTTCCACTGCTGGATGGGCGCGCGGGTGACGGAGCTCATCGAGGAGTCAGGCGCCGTCGTGGGCGTCCGGGGAATGCGGCACGGCAAGGAGCCGTTCGAGATCCGCGCGGACGTGGTGGTGGGGGCCGATGGCCGGCACTCCATCGTCCGCAAGCTCGGCGACTTCGAGATCGAATATGAGCACCACGATTTCGACGTGATCTGGTTCGTCGTCGAGCCGCCACCGGATTGGCCCAAGACCATTTACTTCTCGTTGGGCGGCAGGACGCCGCTGTTATTGCTGCCGAAGTACCCCAACCAGATCCAGGTGGGGCTGCTGCTGCATGTGGACGAGTGGCGAAGCTGGCGCAAAGAGGGGGTCGAGAAGGTCGCCGAGCGCGTGCGACGTCTGAGTCCGCTGTTCGCCGGCTTTACCTCGAGTCTGCGTGACTTCACCCCCTTTTTCCCTTTGCCGGGGGTCATTCTCCTGGTGCGCGACTGGGCCCGGGACGGCTTGCTGCTCATCGGGGATGCGGCTCACACCATGAGCCCGGCGGGAGCGATCGGGGTGAACGTGGCGCTCTCGACGGCGGCCGTGGCCGCCCAGGAGATTTTCCCGCGCCTCGGTCAGCGGCCGATTCCCCGCAGCGTGCTCGGCCGGGTCCAGGAGCTGCGCGTCGACGATGTCAGGACCTTGCACCGCCTGCAGCGCACCGCCGGTAGGGCGCTGCTGGGCTCCGGGGAAGGGAATCCGGTGCTCAAGTGGCTCATGCCGCGTGTCCTGCCCCTGGTCGCTCGGTCCGGGCTGTTCCCGGTTGTCCAGAGGCGGCTGTTCTTCGGCGCCCCCTTGCCGCCTCTCGACCCGGCGTTCAGCTTCCGGACCCAGGAAATAACCTAAAAAAATGCCAGGCCTGTCGATTCGGCGAGGCTTCGTTCGACGTCCTAGTAGAGCCAGGGTTCAAATCCGGCCGAGACGGTCCGGAGGCCCGGCTCCCAAACCGAATCCTTGAGAAGGAGCAACGATGCGATTCATGGTGATGGTCAAAGCCAGCAAGAGCTCAGAGGCGGGGGTGCTTCCGGACGCGAAGCTCCTGGCCGAGATGGGTAAATTCAACGAAGAGCTGACCAAGGCCGGCGTGATGCTGGCGGGCGAGGGGCTCCAGGCCAGCTCCAAGGGAGCCCGTGTCAGGTTTTCGGGAACGAAGCGGACCGTCATCGACGGACCCTTCTCCGAGACCAAGGAGCTGATCGCCGGCTTCTGGCTGTGGCAGGTGAAATCCAAGGAGGAGGCCATCGAGTGGGTCAAGCGCTGCCCCAACCCGATGCCCGGCGAGGATTCCGAGATCGAGATCCGCCAGGTATTCGAGGCGGAGGATTTCGGCCCGGCACTTACCCCCGAGATGCGGGAGGCCGAAGAGCGCATCCGCGTTAAATCCGACCGGCTCAGGAAGAAAAGCTAACCCTGGAGTCCCTTATCGAGGAGGCCAGCGATGGCGACAGCAGGCGGAAAGGTCGTATGGATCGGTCGTGTGATTTCTATCCTGACATCGCTTGTCTTCCTGATGAGCGGAGGGATGAAGCTGAAGGACGGAGCCGAGGTGACGCAGGGGATGGCGCACCTCGGCCTCCCGGACTCTCTGATCCTGCCGCTCGCGATCATCGAGATTTCCTGCGTGGTGATCTACCTGATTCCGAAGACGTCGATTCTAGGAGCCATTCTCCTGACCGGTTTCATCGGTGGGGCCATCTGCGCGCACCTGCGGGTTGGAGATCCCTTCTACGTCCAGATCATCATCGGCATGCTGATCTGGCTGGGGCTCTACCTCCGCGAGGATCGCCTCAAAGGGCTCATCCCGCTGCGATCACTTTAGCTCCGCCGATAGCCGGATAGCCGCCTCCGCCCAAAGCTCCCTGCATGGTCGGCGCCCCTCAGGGGCGCCGGCGCCGGCATGACACCGTTTGCCACCACCCATCAAAGATGATGCAATCGGCAGCCATGAGGGCTACCGACATCCATCGTTCCATCGACGCGATCTGGAGAATCGAGTCGGCCAGGCTCATCGCCGGCCTGACGCGTATCGTGCGTGATGTCGGTATCGCCGAGGACCTGGCCCAGGACGCGCTGGTTGCCGCGTTGGAGCAGTGGCCAGACTCCGGCGTGCCGGATAACCCTGGTGCCTGGCTCATGGCGACCGCCAAGCATCGCGCCATCGACCGGCTGCGCCGGGACAAGCGAGTCGAGCGCAAGCACGAGGCGCTCGGTCACGACGCCGAGGCCCGGCAGGCGATCGCCTTCCGGGAGGCTGAAGCCGCGCTCGATGATTCGATAGGCGACGACCTGCTGCGCCTCGTGTTCATCTCCTGTCACCCGATCCTCCCGTCCGAGTCCCGCGTCGCCCTCGCGCTGCGCCTGCTCGGAGGCCTCAAGACCGACGAGATCGCGCGTGCCTTCCTCGTGCCGGAGCCGACGATTGCCCAGAGAATCGTCCGGGCCAAGCGGACCCTCGCTGAAGCGCGCATTCCCTTCGAGGTTCCCCGGGGAGACCAGCTCGCGGCCCGTCTGTCCTCGGTGCTGGAAGTCCTTTACCTCATCTTCAATGAAGGCTACTCGGCGACCAGCGGGGATGCCTGGATGCGCCCCGACCTGTGCGAGGAGGCGCTGCGCCTGGGACGTATCCTCGCCGAGCTGCTCCCCGAGGAATCGGAAGTACACGGCCTCATTGCGTTGATGGAGATCCAGGCGTCGCGCCTGAGAGCCCGAAGCGGGCCATCGGGAGAGCCCATCCTGCTGCTCGACCAGAACCGGTCGCGCTGGGATCGGGTCCTGATCCACCGCGGGCTCGCCGCCCTGCAGCGGGCCGAGAAGCTCGGCGGCGAGCCGGGCCCTTACGCCTTGCAGGCCGCCCTGGCCGCCTGTCACGCCCGCGCCGCCACGCCGGAGCAGACCGATTGGCCGCGGATCGTGGCGCTCTACGAAGCCCTTGCCCGCATCGCGCCCTCTCCAGTCGTGGAGCTGAACCGGGCGGTGGCCGTAGCCATGGCATCCGGCCCGGCAGCGGGGCTCGAGCGGGTCGATGCCCTGGCCTCGGAGCCCTCGCTCGCGAGCTATCACCTCCTGCCGAGCGTGCGCGGCGACCTGCTGGAAAAGCTCGGTCGCTTCAACGAGGCCCGGGTGGAATTCGAGCGCGGCGCTTCACTCACGGGAAATGCGCGCGAGCGTGAGCTCCTCCTCGAGCGTGCCGCCAGGTGCGCGGGCCGGTCCTCGGCCAAGCCATCGCGCTAATCGAAGCCGAGCCTCTTACCCCGGTCGCCGGCGGGCGCGCTGTTGCTGGAACCAATTGAGCGGACGGATGATTTTCAGGTTTCTGCCGCCCTGCTGCAGCTCGACGCCCATAGAAAAGCCGTGGAAGCGCAGGTAGAGGATTCCCTCACGGCTCCCCTTTGCCAGGACCAGATAGGCCAAAGCGTGAAGCCCTTTGCCCGTGACGTCCAGATCCTTCACCACGACATGATCGCGACGGACATCCAACTTCGCGCCGCCGTGGATGTCTTCGATGATCATCATCTTCTCCAGCCAGTCGGGCACTCCCTTGAACGCGTCGTACATCGCCACCAGAGGGCGGGTGTCCAGCATGGAGAGCCGGACGGCCGCGTCGATCTTCAGCGGCTCGGAGAAGCGCATATCGGCCTTCGGGAAGGTGATGACGGCCGACCACTCAGGCTCGTCGGTGTGCAGATCCAGCCGCGTACCGGAGACGTCGAACAGCAGCTCCCGCGGGCTGGACTGGCGCAGCAGGGTCTTGAGGGTGAAATCGCCGCGCATCTCGTAGTTCTCGAAGCGTGCGGCGGCTTTCTTGACGGCGAGATCGATGGTGCCGTGCAGGCTGCGCTCCTCCTGCGATCCCTCCAGGTGATAGCGCAGGGCGCCGGTGCCCGACAGGAGGCGGAACCGGCTGCCCGGGGGAATCATGGAGTTGTAGAAGGCCAGATTCAGGATCTCCGCCTGGGGAAGGTCGAAAATTACTTTCAGGTCGGTGAACGGATTGCTTAGATCGACGGCCGCGCTGCTGCCCACCAGCGTGGCGGTGCGCCCGCGGGCGAAGGGCTGGGCGCTTCCCTCGGGCGCCAGCTGGAAATCCTGCAAGTGCGCGGTGATGGTTGACTGAGCTTTTCCGTCGATTTCCTCGACCGTTCCCGTAATCCTCGCCTTCCCCGTGAGATGGCGGTCCAGGAATGCCATGTCCAAATGGTCGTTCAATATTTCCAGCGTCGAGCCGGGCTGCATGCGGCCGTGGTCCAGACGCAGCTGCATGCGTCCGCCGGCCCGATCGTTGAACCGCAGCCAGGGGGTCTTCCTGAAGTAGGCCTCGAGGAAGAACAGGCTGGCGCTGTCCGATCGCAGATCGAAGCGCCCCGACAGATAACGAAAGAAGCCGAGCCCCCGGGCGCTTTTCGGAACGAAGGGATGCAGCGTGGCTTCGATATCGAGACCGAGCGCGTGGAAAATCGTCCCCTCACCCGCGAGAAGCTCTCCGGAATCCATCGTGAGTCGCACCCGCGGGAATTCCATCGGCCCACGCACCACCAGATTCATGCCAGTCTCGACGCGCACCGCCCCATCGAGCCGGAATCGATCGATCCACAATTCCTCCATATCGCAGCGAATGGTGTCCGCGACGACCGTCCAGGGCCTTCTCAGTTTCCTGGCGCGGTCGGGAAGTCCGCGAGGCCCTCCCGGCGTGTCGAGGAATTCAGGGATGGGAGGAAGCTCGGAAAGGGGAGCGCGGGAGGTCTCCCCGGGCAGGAGCCTCCGGCGCTGGCGATATTCGACGCCGGTAGCGTTCACGCCAGTGAGATGCACCGTCCGCCTGCGCAGGGGGAGCAGCTCAAACCTGGCGTTGACGTAATCCAGGCGCGAATACCACTCCGTCCGCCGGGACCGGCCGCGCACCTGAGCACCGTGAAGGACCACCATTCCCGGGTACGGGCTCCAGGCCGACCGCCAGCAAAGCTGGAATTTCTCCGGTTTTCGATTGATGGATTTCGGAGCCAGATCGGTATTGAGGTAGACGTTGGCGGCGACGAGATAGGCGCCTTCCAGGGCGAAAAGCGCGAGGATGAGTCCGAGCAGGGTTCGCTTCAACAGAGGTCGCATGGACTCGTACATCTCCTTCAGATACAAGAAAGGCGGTGCATCGTCAACCGGCCAGATCACCGGCCCGCCGGTTGCCGCTCGCGGGCGACTTCCGGCGGGCCAGGGGAATCTCGATGCAGGCTCGGAGTGAAATCCTCCGTCGGGGCTCGGGCATCCGCGGCTTCAGAACCTGAACGCGAGGCCGACGACCGGCCCTTCCAGGAGCATGTCGTACTCGAAGCGCTCGCTCCCTTCGCCGGTCTGATAGTCGGTGTCGAGGAACCGCCAGCCGAATTCCATCGACGAGTGCTTCGACATCTTGAAGCCGCCGGAAGGGAAAAGCTGCCAGGTCAGGTCGGATCCCACGCCGAAGCCGCCGACATCGGCGATCAGGGTCGCGTGCCACCGATGCCCCTCGGGAGTCCGCAGCACCACTCCCACGATGGGATCGATCCAGTCCCGGGTCTTCTCCACCTCCATGTTGATGGGCGCATCGAAGTCGATCTGCCCGTCCAGGCGGTTGTAGCGCAATCCGAACGTCAGCTCGGCGAAATCGCTCATCCGCCACAGGCCCTGGAAAGTGAAAAGTCCCAGGCTCGGATCGACGTCGGCCGGCGGCATGTCGGTGGAGATGCCCAGATTGACATAGACGATGTCGCCGCCGAATCCCCAGTTTCCCTTGCGGGCGGCGGCCATGGACATGAACCCGGCATCCAGGTGATGGAAGATATCCGACGCGCTGACATCCACCTGGGCTTCACGACCCTGAATGACCATGCTGCCATCCATGGCGGCACCCCAGATGTAGGGCGCGATGGTCACCTGCCACTCCTCGCTGGGTTTCTGCGTCTGCCCGGTCGCCAGGCGGGTTGCGGCGATGGTTGCCACCAGGACACCGAATGCGAGCGTGCTCGGGCGGGAATAGGTTTTCCGATTCATGACCGTCCTCCTTCACTTCGCAGCCGGGGGAACAGGGCCAGCGTGTTGTCGTGCTCAATGTCCAGGCGCGTTTTCTCGTCGAAGCCGGCATAATTCCCGAGTCCCTGGACTTCCGCCCTGACCAGCGGCTCGGGCGCGTACGGATAATCGCTGCCGAACAGGATGTGCGAGGGGTCGACCAGCTCGCGCAGGGAGCTGAGCGAGGTGGGCGCGGTCGAAAGCGCGGTCTCGTAATACAGGCGCTTCAGGTAGGCGAGGGCTCCGCGAGGCGCTTTCTGATTCAGCTCCGGGACCATAGCTCCCAGCGCCAGGCGCCCCGCCAGGTAGGGAACGGTGCCTCCCGCGTGCGGCAGGATGATGGAGATCTCCGGGCAGCGCTCCAGCGTGCCGCTGTAAATCAGGTTGGCCACCGCGCGAGTCGTGTCGAAGACGAACTCGATGAGTGCCCCCGGCATGGCCAGCTTGAGAGCACGGCTGCTCACGGGAACGGAAGGATGTATGAAGAGCACCGCTTTCCTGCGGTTCAGCTCGTCGAACAGGGCATCGAAGGCCGGGTCGCCGAGGTACTGATCTTCGATGCTGGTCAGCAGCGTCACTCCATCCAGGCGCAGTGTGTCCAGCGCGTAATCCAGCTCTTCGAGCGCTGCGTCCACATCCGGCAGCGGCAGCACCGCGAAAGCGCCGAAGCGTGACGGGTGATCGCTCACCAGGCGCGCCGAGTACTCGTTGCAAATCCTGGCAAGGACCTTCGCGGCTGCTCGATCTCCGAAATAGATTCCCGGAGTCGCGATGGAAGTCATCGCCGTGGCGATGCCATGCCGGTCCATCACGGCAAGATCCGCCTCGACGCTCCACGACGGGATTGCCACGCCTCCTCCGTCGGCGATGCCCAATTCACCCACGGCCTTCATGTACTCCGGTGGGAAAATGTGGTGATGCACGTCGATTCGATGCGGCTCCCCGTTCATCCCAGCTTTCTTGCTTCGATCCACTTCAGTTCTCATGTCGTCCCCTTTTGAAATGTTTTCGACTCGACCCTTGGACATCCGATGTGTCCCGCATGTCCTCCACTTCACGAGGCGTGCCACGCTCTTCGCGGCGCAGCGCAGCGTCGATAAGTAATTGGTTTAGATAGGCTTAGCGAATTGGCAGTGGAAGGCGCCAGGAGGCGAAAGGGCCGATGTTGGTGGTTGTGGATCGCCAGATCTGGCTTTAACGGAACAGTGGCTTCATGGTGAGACGAGGAGGGCCGGGATTTCGGGACAACCGAGCGATGGGTCGTGGCGATAGATCGGCAGACTCGGTGGGATGGTTCCGGGTCAGCTCTCGGAGGTGTCTTCGAGAACCAGGCCGTGCTTGTCGATGCGGGAGCGCAGCTGGGCACGCGTCAATCCGAGCAGGCGCGCCGCCTTGGACTTGTTGTTACCTGCGCGCGCCAGGGCCTGCAGGATCATCTCCCGCTCCGTGGCCTCCAACGTGGGGGCCCCGGGTGGCGGTTGTGAGGTGCCTGAACCCGCAGCAGCGGAAGGGGCCGACTTGGTCTGCTCGGCCGGAACGGCGCCCGTCGGATGCGGAGCCGAAATGATTCCCAGGGGAAGGTGCTCGATTCCGATAACGCCCCCCTCGCACAAAATCACGGCGCGCTCGATGGCGTTGCGCAGCTCGCGGACATTTCCCGGCCATGCATAGGCCGCGAGCCGCGCCCGCGCCTCATTCGAGATTCCCGCTGCCGGCCGGCCCACGGAGCGGCCGATCTCCTGCAGAAAGGAATCCAGCAGCAGCGGGATGTCCTCGGCCCTCTCGCGCAGCGGCGGCAGGGAGGATTCGAAAACCGCCAGCCGGTAGTAGAGGTCCTCGCGAAACGCGCCCATGGAAATCGCCGCCTTCAGGTCGCGGTTGGTGGCCGCGAGCACACGCACCTCCGCCTTGAGCGTCCGCGTGCCGCCCACCCGCTGGTATTCGCGCTCCTGCAGGACGCGCAGGAACTTCGCCTGCACGGAGGGGCTCATCTCGCCCACCTCGTCCAGGAACAACACCCCGCCTGACGCCTGCTCGATTTTGCCGGGCCGGGCCGAGAGCGCTCCGGTAAAGGCACCTTTCTCGTGGCCGAACAACTCCGACTCCAGCAGCTGCTCCGGCAGGGCGGCGCAGTTCAAAGCCACGAACGGCCCCTCGGCGCGGGGCGAGGCGCGGTGGATGAAGCGCGCCACGACCTCCTTGCCGGTTCCCGACTCCCCGGAGAGCAGCACGGTGGCCTCGGTGGCGGCGACCTTGGCGGCCTGGCTCATGACCTCGCGCCACTTCGCGGCTTGGCCCAAGGTGCGATGGCGTCCCAGCTCTTCCAGCTCCTCGGTGAGGCGCCGCACACGAATCTCGAGCTTGGCGGCGCGCTCCCGCGCCTCGACGCTGCGCTGCGCTTCCTCCGCCAGGCGCTGGTGCGCCAGGGCGAGCGCCACGCAGTCGGCAATCCGCCGCGCGCGCGACAGATGGAAGGGAAAATAGGCATCGGGCGATTTGGTGCAGAAAATCAGCCCGCCGAGCACCCCGCCTCGCAGGTGCACGGGGACGCGCAGGTAGGAGCGCAGCCCCCGGGCGAGCAGCTGCCGAAAGAAGGGCTGCATCTCAATTTCGATGGGCTCGAAGGTATCGTTTCCATCGTAGCGAATCCGGGCGGCAATCGTTCGTCCTCCGGGCCGCTCGCTCACGTCGTTCATGACGTAAGCTTCCTTTTGCACCGCGACGCGCAGCTGGCCCGTGAGGACGACATCAGTGGGGGCCCCCGGCAATTCCCCGGAGAGGGCGATGACCCGAACGCTCTGCTGGTCTTCCCTGAGCAGCCCCAGCATGAGGAAGTCGTGCGGCACGATCCGTCGGGCTTCGGCTGAAATCCGCTCGAAGATTTCGCGCACGTCCAGGCTCTCGGCCAGCGCGTGCAGCAGCGGAGCCAGGAACTCGCCATGGCCCGGAGCTTCATTCAATGCTGCGCCATCGGCCGGGGGTTCCGATGCACCGCTCGACTTGCCCGGGATTTCCGACATGCGATGCCCTCGGTGGGTCCCAACAGACCGTTCAGAGGAGAGGTCAAAGCAAACTGAATCTTAAGCCCGAGGTGGGTGATTTCGTCAACTCTGCCTGAGCGGAGGGGTGTCGCCGCAGCTCCATTTGCCGCAGGGGTGATACTATTTCTCCGGACCTGAGCGCAGTTTCCCTATGAGATACTCCATCCGCAGGTACGACCGAGAATCCTCGAATCGGGCTCGGGGAGCGATTGTGTGAATCGTCCGCTACGCATCCTCCGGCTCTTCCTCTTTGCGGGACTGCTGCATCTCTGCCCGGTGTACCTCAACGCTGAGCAGCTACCGATTCACTCCTACACCACTGCCGAGGGACTCGCACGCGATTTCGTATCCTGCATCGTTCAGGATTCGCGCGGGTTCCTCTGGTTTTGCACCGGCGAGGGGTTGTCCCGCTTCGACGGCTACGCTTTTACCAGCTTCGGCCGCGAAGCGGGAATGCCGGGGAGGTCGGTCACCGACCTGATCGAGGCGCGCGACGGGACCATCTGGGTGGCGACCGACGACGGACTCACGCGATTGGATCCCACGGCGAGGTTTCACTCCGCCGGGCCAAAGGCCGCTTCTCCGTTGTTTCGGACTTTCCGGCCGCAGAGCGGGGAGAGCTCGAACATTCTGAAAACGCTGGTCGAGACCCGCGATGGCACCCTCCTGGTGGGATCTTTCGGCGGGCTCTTCCGCTTCGATCCGAAGACGGAAAAATTCCAGACCGTGGATCTGGGAGATCCGTCGGGATCCGGGGGACGGCTCCAGATCAACGACCTGTTGGAGGATGGCGGCGGGAATCTCTGGATCGCCACCCGCTATCTCGGCCTCCTCTGCCTGCATCCTGACGGGCGCTTCGATCGCTATTTGACGCCAGTCGTGCCGCCGGCGGGCAACATCCGGGCGCTGGCGTTCGACGGTGCGGGGGGAATGTGGGTCGGGGGATATGATGGATTGCGCCACCTGGTAGCCGACCCTGGGGGCAGCGGCCGGCTCATCCCACGAGAGCTCTATTCAACTTCCGATGGACTTCCGGAAAGGCAGATCTACTCGCTCCTGCGCGCCTCGGGGGGGCGGCTCATCGTCGGCACCGGATTCGGCATCGCCTCGTCCTCTCCAGAAAGTGGCGCGGGCCCGCGGTTCATCGCTGTCGGCCCGCCGCAAGGATTGTCCATGATCAAGGCGATCACCGTGTCGGAGGATCGCAGCGGCAATCTCTGGGTAGGTTCCGACGGGTCCGGGGCCATCAAGATTGCCCAGGCTGGGTTCACTTCTTTCAGCGCCAAAGATGGACTTCCGGGACCTTACTGCGTCTCCTTTTTGCCGGATAGCAAAGGTCACCTCTATGCCAGCACGCACACGCGCGGGACCGAAACGGTGCTCAATCGCCTCGAGGGATCCCCGTTCCCCGCAATCCGGATCAACGTCCCGCCGCGGATCAAGGGCCGGGGTTGGGGCGGGGCACAGCTCACGCTCCAGGATCACCTGGGAGACTGGTGGGTACCGACCGGCGAGGGACTGGTGAGGTTTTCGGGGCTCAAGAAAACCGAGGATCTAGCCACGGCCACTCCCAGTGCGATCTACACGGTCGAGGACGGGCTGCCCTCCAACGAGATTTACCGCCTTTTCGAGGACTCCCGCGGAGACCTGTGGGTCATCGCCTACGGTCTGGCGCGCTACGACCGAGCCACGGGTCGGTTCCAGAAGCTGAGTGGGATCGGACCGAGCGCGCTCGGTGAGGATGCGGCGGGAAACGTCTGGATCGGCGGGTGGGACGGCGACTTGACGCGCTACCGGGACGGTCGGACGGAGAGGTTCATCGGGCGCGACGGAGTTCCGAGGGGCACCATTGCGGTCATCTTCCGGGACAGTCACAACCGGCTCTGGATCGGATCGAGCGACGGTGGAGTCGCCCGACTCGACGATCCCACCGCACCGAAGCTTTCCTTCACCCATTACACCCCCTCCCAGGGACTCTCCAGCAGTCAGGTCAACTGCGTCGTCGAGGACCGTTGGGGGCGCATCTATCTCGGAACCGGGCGGGGCGTGGACATGCTGGATCCAAATTCCGGGCTCATCCACCATTTCACCACCGCTGACGGATTATCCGGCAGCGACGTCCTGATCGCCGCCCGGGACGCCGCCGGGAGCCTGTGGTTCGGCACGCAGGCCGGCCTCTCTCGCCTGGTGCCGCGCGCCCCTGGGCCACGCAAGCCTCCGCCGATCTGGATCAGCTCTTTGAGCATCTCCGGAGTCCGGCAACCGATCAACCTGCTGGGGGAGCAGTCCCTGGAGGGGTTGAGGTTGAGTCCCTCCCAGCGCGACGTCGAGATTGGCTTCGTGGGGCTGGACTTCAGCGCCGGCGAGAAGCTGCGCTATCAATACCGCCTGGAAAGCGCCGAGGGAGACTGGAGCGCGCCTGCTGATCGCCGATCGGTCAACTACGCGAATCTCTCACCGGGTCAGTACCGCTTTGCCGTAAAAGCGCTCGACAGCGATGGGCAGGGGAGCCTCGCTCCGGCCACCCTCTCCTTCACCATCCTGCCCCCCGTGTGGCAACGAGGTTGGTTCCTGACCCTGGTCTCCCTTCTGGCCATTGGAGGGTTCTATACGCTGCATCGTTACCGGGTCGCTCAGCTGTTGAAGCTGGAGCGGGTACGGACCCGCATCGCGGCCGACCTTCACGATGATATCGGCGCCAGCCTGTCGCGCATCGCCATGCAGAGCGAGCTGGTGCGACTGCCGGAGGTGATTCGCCCGCCGGACGCCCAGCGGCTCCTCACGGACATCGGAGAGTCGGCCCGCTCGCTGGTGGATTCCATGAGCGACATCGTCTGGTCCGTCGATCCGAAGCGGGATGACCTGGCCAGCCTCGCGGCGCGCGTGCGGCACTTCGCCCTGGGAATTTTCGAGCCGCGCGGCATCGTGCTCGATTTGCAGGTTACCGAAAGCGCGCGGCGGGTGATCCTCGCTCCCGAAGACCGGCGTCACCTCTACCTGCTCATCAAGGAGGCGGTCAACAACATTGCCCGCCACTCCGGCTGCCGCAACGTCTCGATCCAGCTGGCGGCGGAGGGGAACCGACTCATGGTGGAAATCCGCGATGATGGAAGGGGCTTCGCAGCGCCGGGTGCGACTCCCGCCCCCTCCTCAGCGGGCGGGCACGGCCTTAAGAGCATGAGCGCGCGGGCCGAACAGCTGCGGGGAAGCCTGAGCGTCGCCTCGACTCCCGGTGAAGGCACGATCCTGCGACTGACCTGCCTGCTCCAGCATTCGGGAGCATGAACATGCTCTGCCGCCGGCACTTAAATTGAGGTAAGTTCTCTGCATGGAAGACCCCAGGTCCATCGGTGTGGCCATCGTAGAGGACGACGCGGCCCTGCGCGAGGGGCTGACCATGCTCATCTCCGGCACGTCCGGCTTCCGACTCGCGGGAGTCTTCGGCTCGGTGGAAGATGCGCTTGCGGCGTCCCCGGCGGGCAGTCCCGACGTTCTGCTGCTGGATATTCATCTTCCTGGGATGATGGGCTCGGAAGGGGTCCGTCCCCTGCGCGCCAAATTCCCCAGCCTGCAAGTCCTGATGCTCACAGTTTTCGCCGAGGAGGCCAAGGTCTTCGAATCAATCTGCAACGGGGCCTGCGGCTACCTGCTGAAGAAGACCCCCCCGGCCCGGTTGCTGGAGGCGATTCGCGAAGCCCACGAGGGGGGCTCCCCCATGTCCCCCGAGATTGCGCGCAAGGTGATCACCCTGTTCCGCAAGACCCACGAGCCGGTCCAGCCGTCCGAGAGACTCACCCCGCACGAAGCCCGCCTGCTGAAGCTGCTCTCCGAGGGACACAGCTACCAGTCGGCCGGAGGCGAGCTGGGCATCACCATCAACACGGTGCGCAATTACATCCGCAGCATCTACGAGAAGCTGCACGTCCATTCCAAATCCGAAGCCGTCTCCAAGGCCCTGAAAAGCCGCCTCATCTCCTGAATCGCCCGATCCCGGCGCTTCTCCCATCCGCCTACACCATCCTGCGAATTACAGCATGTTCATGCTCTTCCAGCCGGCCGAGGGACGGAGTAATTTCGCGCCCACTGCCCGGCAGCGTGGCTGGCTCAGGTGAATATCCGAGGAGGACCTGGAGCGGGAACACCGAACCGGAGGTTGTCGTCGGTGCCTTGATTCGAAATGGGGTACGAGGATTCCGCAGAAAAGGGAGGTGGATGATGGACCGAGCCAGCTTGAACCGCGCCGGAACATTTCTTCGTGGCCATGGCTGCACGCTGTTGTTGGCCGCGCTCGCGACGGGGCTGCTGGGGGCGCCACCGGCGCCGGCGGCCATCCAGGGGATCAACTGGTTTCCCATCGGCCCCTCACCCATTGTCAATTCCAGTTTCGGCGGCGTGGTGTCGGGGCGCGCCACGGCGGTGGCGGTGAATCCCAGCAACGTGAACGACATCTGGCTGGGCACGGCCGGGGGAGGCATCTGGCACTCGACCGACCAGGGGAAGAGCTGGAAGCCGATGTCGGATGCCCAGTCTTCCCTGGCCATCGGCGAGCTGCGCCTGACGGACTGCGACGTCACCGGCTGCGCCCGCGTCTATGCCGGGACCGGCGAGGATGGCATCCGGCGCGATACCTATTACGGGCGCGGCCTTCTGGTCGGATCAGTCTCCGGCGGCAGTGTTTCCTGGCAGCTGCGCTCGGGTTGCACCTCCCTTATTCCGCCCTGCTACAACTTCACCCGCGGGTCGGTGAATGGCCTGGTGCTCGATCCTTTCACTTCGGGATCGAGCCGGGTCATCTACCTGTCGCTCTCCAGCGGCGTGACTGCCTCCGCTTCCGAATCCACCGTCACCGCGCCAGACCCCTATCCCGGCGGCTACGGGGTTTACAAGTCGTCCACCGACGGACTGTACTGGAGCAAGCTCACCATTCCGGGAGCCGAAGGGCTGAAGCCCACTGATTTGGAGATGCCCGCCGCCCAGCCGAGTGTCCTGTTCGCCGGGTTCCTGGGGAAGGGAATCTTCCGGTCGATGGATTTCGGCGCCACCTGGTGCCCGCTGAACCCGGGAATTCCCCGACCGAGCGGTTGCGGCAAGGCGAGCCCAGTGTTGCCGAATCCACAAACGGACGTGTTCGATCACGTCGAGATCGCCCTCGATCCCAATGACTACACGCACCTCTACGCCACCTTCGGGACGTGTCCCGACCAGCTCGTGGCCCCGTGCTTCCCCTCCGTCTACGAATCGCCCGACATCGGCGTCACCTGGACCCTGAAACGGCCCGGCTCCACGGCGGCCGTCGACAATCCTCCGTGCCCGGGCGGTTACAGCCGCTACACGCACGCCTTGACCGTGAGCCCGAACTTTCCCGGAACGCTCCTCCTGGGCGGGGTCCGGCTGTGCAAATCGACCGATCACGGCCAGAGCTGGAGCGACAGCCAGGCCAACAAGTCAGGAGTGGGAGTGATTCATCCAGATCAGCACATGATTCTCTTCCACCCGACGGTGCACAACATCGTCTACGCCGTGAACGACGGGGGCCTGGTCGTTTCCACCGACAGTGGCGCGACCTGGTCGCCGCGCAACGAGTCGATGCAGACCGTGGGGCTGCAATCGGTGGCGACTTCATCGCTGACCGCGCGGGCCCTTGGCGGAGCGCAGGATAACGGAGAGATGTTGTGGACCGGGGGTGGAGCCTGGGGTTTCACTCAGGGAGGCTTCGGGGATGGCGGCTTCAGCGTCATGGACGAGGACGACTCCATGAAGATGTACGGGACCAGCAACTCCGGTCCCTTGGTGGACCTCACGGTCGTTCCCATGCGCTCTTATAGCGGCGGCGCGTTTTTTACCAAGGGCAACGGTCTCATCCCGGACAGCCAGCCCCGGTCGTTCTATCCTCCGCTGGTGCAGGATCCGACGATGATCCCCGCCCAGATGCCTCCCCAGCATCCGCTGTACTTCGGTACCGATCGGCTCTGGCGAAGCGAGGATGATGCCTCATCGTGGGATGAGGTGAGCCCGGTCCTGAGCACCGATCCGCAGACTGAGATCTTCTCACTGGTGGACGTGATCACTGCCATCGCCGTGGCGCCCAGCGATCGCAACCGGGTCTACGTCGCCTACTACAGCGGCAAGGTGTTCGTCACCGACAATGTCTACGACCCATCTCCCAGCTGGTTCCAGGTGGGCATCGGATTACCGGTGGCGCCGGTGACCTGGCTGGCGGTCGATCCCGCCAACAAGGACATCGTCTACGCGACGTTGTCGGGATTCTTCCCGGGAAGCCACGTCTGGAAGAAAGTTCCGCTTGCCATCCACTGGTTCGCCACGGGCTCGCTGGTGGAGCTCAACGGCATTGCCGCGAACACCATCAGCATCGAGCCCGGGACGCCGAACGTCCTCTGGCTCGGCACCGACAAAGGGGTCTACAAGAGCCTGAACAATGGCGGCAGCTGGTTCCGTTTCAGCACGCAGCTGCCCAACGTCCCCGTCTACCAGGTCTCCGTCGACCCGGAGCACGACCGGGTGATCGCGGGGACCCACGGTCGCGGCGCCTTCATGCTGTCGGGGCCCTTCCTGAGCAACTTCGAGGGATGGGTCAACGGCGGTTTGTGGAGCATCGCGGTTTACGGGCACGGCTGGGATAAGCTGCACGGCTGCACCCTGAGAATCCTGCGCCAGGACTCGACGGTGTGCGCATTCAGCACCACCGATGTGCTGGGCGGCTCGCTGCAGACCGACGCCAATGGCGCCTTTACCACCTTCAAACCGAGCTACTACAACGGACAGCCGGTGGCCTGGGCCTGCCTGAACGGGCAATGCCTGGGAGGAGTGAGCGTGAGCCAGTGCAACAAGCCGGGCAACCCGGCCACCACCGTGGTCGCCGTCTGTGGCAACCAGGTGGCTTTCGATCACATCCTGGGCGCGCCTCCCGTTTCCAACCCGCCCAGTAGCTGGGTGGATCTGACCGGCCTCCCTGGTGGATTCCTCGCACCCGTGCCCGACGGAAAAACCGCCCCAGGATCCAGCGTCGATCCGGAGCTCCCCGCCAGCGGATCGTTTCAGCTCCTCCCGTCGGTCCAGGCCGCCGACGGCTCCACCCATCTGCTGTGCTCGGTGAACGTTCCGTTCACCGACAGTCAGCACGCTTCCGCCGTCCTGCAGAACGCGCAGGCCGCCGTGAACGGCGATGCCGCTTGCCAGACGGCCGGCGTGAGCGCCGACTACCTGCCGCCCTTGGCGGAATCGGAAGTGGAGGACCTTTTCGCGCACCCGGGGAATCTGAAGCTCACCGCTCCTTCCGTTGGAGGAGGGCAGCTCATCCCGGCGATGCGGGCCGCGCCCGGGCAGGCCACCGGGTTGTGCTTCCATCTGAGCAACCTGGGTATCCCGGTGGGAAATCAGCTGCGTGTCATGGGGGTGCGGTTCTCCACGTTGCCCGGTGGAGCGCTGGGAGCTGACGTCACTCTCAAGGAGACTTCCAGCCTGGGCGAATGCAAGGTCACTGTCCCCACCGCGCCGGGAGACACGCCGGCCAACGTCGCCGCAGCGCTCGCGGCGGCGCTGCAGGCCCCCGGGATCCCGGGGCCTCTGCCCGACTGCCCCGCCGGCGTGAACCCGCGCGACGCGGCTTTGAAAGGGGATGCGCTGGAGCTGTCCCTGGCCTCCGAAATCGAGGTCTGCTCGAACGACCTGGGGGTGGGAGTCTCGGCGGGTCCTCTGGAGCTGTGCGCCGACAATGCCAATTGCAGCGACGGCAATCCGTGCACGCAGGACAGCTGCAATGCGGCGACGGGTCAGTGCCAGAATGCCGCCGTCCCCGACGGCCTCCCGTGCGACGACGGCAACCCCTGCACTCTGGGCGGGTCCTGCGTGAGCGGCACCTGCGGGACGCCGATGAGCTGCGGCGATGGCAATCCCTGCACCGAGGACTCTTGCGATCCCGCCATCGGCGGCTGCGTTCACCCGCCGGTGGTTTGCGATGATGCGAACATCTGCACCAGCGACACCTGCACCGCCGCGGCGGGCTGCTCGTTCACCCCCCTGGCCGGCACGACGTGCGATGACGGGGATCGGTGCACGAGTGGAGACACTTGCGCGCTGGAGTCGGGAACCGGCAAGGCCGTCTGCCAGGCGACCCCCGCCTGCATGGACGGCAACCCCTGCACGGTCGACAGCTGCGATCCGGCCACCGGAGCGTGTCAGAACCCGCCGCTGCAGTGCGAGGACGGCAACCCCTGCACGGCGGATTTCTGCGAGGGGGGCGCCTGTAACACTTCCCCCCTGGTCGGAGCGACCTGCGACGACGAGAACCTGTGCACCTCCGGCGACACCTGCGTCGGCGTCGCGGGAGCAACTCCCACGTGCCAGGGCCAGGCCGTCACCTGCGATGACGACAACGGGTGCACGGTGGATCAGTGCGATGCGGCCTCCGGGGGCTGCAGCCATGCGCCGGTACCCATTGGCGACGTGCCGGGGCTGCAATTCACTTCCGGGACCAGCATGACCTGGCCTGCGGTCGGGGGAGTGGTCTTTTACAACACCTATCGCGGCACGATTCCCACCAACATGCTCGGGAGCCGGGTCGCGCCTCTGTCCACCTACGATCAGACCTGCTTCGAGAACGGCGACGCGAATGGCGATGGAGCGCTGATTTCCACCGACAGCGCGATTCCGCCTTTGCGCACGGCTTTCTATTACGTGGTGACCCAGGTGACCGGCTGCGCCGAGGGACCGCCCGGCACCGATTCCGACGGCACGCCGCGGCCCAACGCGGTCCCCTGTCCGCCCGGGCCGTAGCGGGCCCTTCGCGGTATTCCGTGTCCCTGATGGGCGCTTGAGTCTACTTTTGCTTCTCGTCGAGGGAGGCCCAGCGGGCGTAGAGCCGGTCGACTTGAGCCCGGAGCTCCTCGAGCTCCGTGAGGCGCTTGTGCAGCATGCCTGCATCCGTGGCGATCGAGGGATCCTCGGCTCGTCCCCGTGCCTCGGCGAGTCGTGCCTCGGCTTCGAGCACCGCGGCCTCCATTCCTTCCCATTCGCGCTGCTCGAGGTAGCTGAGCCGCCGGCTTCCGGACGGTGGCGTCTTGGATGGCGCCGGACGCGGCGGGCTCTTCTTGGCCTCGGGCTGCGGCGTGCGGTTCATCTCCCACTGGTCGTAATCGGCGAAATGCTGCGCTCCGCCGCGGCCATCGAGCGCGATGACCTGCGTCGATACCCGATCGAGCAGATATCGGTCATGACTCACCAGCACCAGGGCGCCGGGAAAATCGAGCAGCGCCTCCTCCAGGACCTCCAGCGCTGGAATATCGAGGTCGTTCGTGGGCTCGTCGAGGACGAGCAGATCGGCCGGCTGCAGCATCATCCTGGCGAGGACGATTCTGGCGCCCTCGCCTCCCGAGAGGCGCGACACCTGCGTTTCGAGCTGCGCCGGCTTAAAAAGGAAGCGCTTCGCCCACGCCGCGACGTGCAGCTCCCGCTCCCGGTAGATGACGTTGTCCCCCTCAGGCGCCAGCGCCCGCTTGAGCGTGAGCGCCGGGTCGAGAGAGTCGCGGTTCTGGTCGAAATAGACGACCCGCAGCCCCTCGGCGCGCTGGATCGTCCCCGCCGCGGGCTCCACCTCCCCCACAATCATCCGCAGCAGTGTCGTCTTTCCTGAGCCGTTGGGACCGAGCACACCGCAGCGCATGCCCGGCGTAAGGAGAAGGTCGAGGTGCGAGAGGATCGTCTTCCCGCTGATGGCGATGCGCAATCCCTCGCCCGACCAGAGCCGCTTCGTTTTCCGCCCCGATGCGGCGAATTCCAGGTCCACGGTCGGAGCAACGCTGCGCGCCCGAGCTTCGCCGAGCTCTTCGATGCTGCGCTCGGCCGATTTGATGCGTGCCTTGGACTTGGAGGTCCGCGCCTTGGCGCCACGCCGCAGCCAGGCCACCTCCCGGCGCACGAGACCGGCCAAGGTGTCGCGGTACGCCGCCTGGTTACTCAGCTCCGCATCGCGCGTCTCGAGGAAATCGGCATAGGTTCCGGCCACCTGAAACAGGCCCGAGTCATGCAGCCGATTGATCTCCAGCATCCGCCGCGCCACCCTCTCGAGGAAGTAGCGATCGTGGCTGACCACGACAAACGCGCCGGCCTCGTTGCGCAGCAGTGATTCGAGCCAGAGAATCGAATCGATGTCGAGCTGGTTCGTCGGTTCATCGAGCAGCAGCAGGTCGGGCATGCGGGCGATTTCGCGCGCGATGGCGAGTCGGGCGCGCCAGCCGCCTGAGAGGGTGTCGGTCGACACTCCGGGATCGGTGAATCCGGCTTTTCCCAGAGCCAGGCTGACGCAGCGCTGGCGTTCGTGGTCATCGAGCTGGTGATCGGTTGCGACCGCCTCCGCGACGACCTCCTCCGCTGTCTTCCCGATTTCGAAGACCGGCGTCTGCGGCACATAGCCGATGCGTAGGCCCTTGCGGCGGGTGCAGGTCCCCGAATCTGGCGTCTCGACGCCGCCGAGGATTTTCAGCAGGGTCGATTTGCCAGCGCCGTTGGGGCCGACCAGTCCGAGGTGGTCACCCTCCTGAAGGGCGAACGACAGTCCCTCGAACAGCGGTGGACCGCCGAACGCCTTGGTGAGGTTGTCACAGCTGAGAATTGCTGGACGAGGCATGCAAGCGCAGTATACCTTGCCTTCGCCCCACCTCGCGGCCGACACGGCTGAACAGCGCGCTTAATAATGATGATAAGCATTCACCCTCAGCCGGAGTGACCATGACCAGATTCCGCTCACCCCGCCGCGACATGGCCGTCGGTTTTCTGCCTTCTGGTGCATCTCACGTGCCGAAAACGCAGCTTTCCATCCTCAGGAATTGCCCGGCGGCGGCTCCTACCTATATTTAAGGTCATGGCGAAGATCGGCAGATATGAGATCGAGAAGGAGCTGGGCCGGGGTGCGATGGGAGTCGTCTACCTGGCCCGTGACCCGCACTTGCACCGGCAGGTGGCGGTAAAGACCTATTCCCTGCCCGATGGAATCTCCCCCGAGCTGGCGAGGGAGTTTCACGAGCGGTTCCTGCGCGAGGCTCGGGCCGCGGCATCGCTGTCGCATGCCGGACTGGTCACCGTTTACGATGCCGGTGAAGATCCGGAGCGCGGCCTCCCCTACATCGCCATGGAATTCATTCAGGGGCAAAGCCTGAAACAGCGTCTCGAAAAAGGGGAGCGGCTGGATCCTGCCTGGGTCCTGTCTATTGGCGCGGTGCTCGCCGAGGCGCTGCACGTGGCCCACAAGGCAGGGATCATCCATCGCGACATCAAGCCGGCCAACATCTTGATCCGCGCCGAAGACGGGGCCGCGAAACTCGCCGATTTCGGCGTCGCCCGCCTCAAGTCGTCGGATCTCACGCAGTCGGGAGCGGCGCTGGGATCGCCGGGCTACATGTCTCCCGAGCAGGTCCGAGGCGGCGCCCTCGATGGGCGCAGCGACCTCTTCTCCCTCGCGGTCGTCCTCTATGAGGCGTTTTGCGGCAAGCGCCCCTTCCAGGGGGAGGATCTCGTGTCGCTCGCTTATTCCATCGCCCACGACACGCAGGTTCCGCTCACCCGACATCTGCAGAGCTGCCCCCCGAGCCTGAACAACTTTTTCGACAAGGCCATGTCCAAGGATCCCGCCAAGCGTTTTCCCGACGGCCCGGCTTTCCGGCAGGCGTTCCTGGATGCCGGCAAGCAGCTCCCGGTGGAACGAATGGAGCAGACTGTCGTGGACGCGAAAACGGTCAAGCTGGCTCCTCCGGCCTACCAAACGGTTCGCGCCGACCTCCAGAGGGGGCACGCCGAAACGGCTCCCGTGCCGGGCCGTGGCAGGCGAGGGCGTTTCCTCGGCCTGGCCTTCGCCGTTCTGGCGCTGCTCACGATCGGTGTGGCAGCCGCGGCTTATCTGCGCCTGGGCAGGCCATCGCGCCTGATGGCTGAAGCCCCCCCTGTTCCTGTCAACCGCCCTGTTGCTGCTGATGTGGGACGGCCGGCGACTCCACCGGGTACGCCGGTGCGTCAAGACGAAGCCTTGCATCCGGAGCGAGCCGTGGCTCCCCAGGCAGGAGCCGTATCCAGCGGCCAGGCCGTGCGTCAGCCCTCGACCCTGTTTCGCGATGAGGCCTTGCGGCAGGAAAAGACGGCGCCTCGGAAGCCGGCCGTCCGAGTAGAGAGCGAGTCAATCCAAGCGCTCCCGCCGATGCCCCCGAAATTGCAGCTGACGGTGCCTGCCGGAACGGAGCTCCGCCTCAGCCTGACTTCGCCGCTCGGGTCGTCCTTGAGCCACGCGGGGGACACCTTCACCGCCCGGATCACCCAGGCCGTGGTATCCGGAGACCGGGTGGTGCTCCCGGCGGGAAGCATCGTTCACGGTCTGGTGAGCGAGGCAATTCCCGCCAGGAAGGGTCTCAGCAACAAGGCGGGAAGCTTGAGCCTGGCGTTCGACCGAGTCGCGACGCCGGACGGAAACGGGGCGCCGATGTCCGCGGCATTGACCCGTGCTGGAGCCAAGTCAGGAAAGAAGACTGCCGGGATCATCGGAGGAAGCGCCGCCGGCGGCGCGCTCCTCGGGAAAGTCCTGGGCGGGAACACGAAAGACGCTGCTGTCGGCTCGGTGCTCGGAGGAGCGATCGGCACCGGCGTCGCCGCCGGTACGCGCGGCGAGGACGTGGAAATCCCCGCCGGCTCGTCCCTGACCATCAAGATTGATCAGCCCCTGACCATCTCCAGGAATCCCTGATTCCGAAAACCCGAAAGGCCGCGTCGAAGCGCCACCTCCATGGTCATCCGCGGAGAGACCATCAGTCTTCCGCCTCGAAACCGGCGATCTCGTCCAGGACGCCTGATGCCGTGGCGAGACGGCGACCGCTCAAGTCGTCGCCGAGCCAGCGCAAGAATGCCGAGCCACGCAGCCACGCCGGCGAGCGCCGCGCGAGAAGCACGGCGGCCGCCACGATGGCGACACCGAGAGCGAGATTGCACGCGACCCAGGGGAGCCCGAACGCGCTGTAAACGTCGAGTCCGAAGAGTCCGTGAGGCACGACGATTACCAGCAACGCCCACAGCAACGGCGAGGAGATGAGCAGCCATCGATTGGCACGCGCCCGCAGCAGGCGCAGCTCCCCGAGCCGTCGCTGGATGGCCACGACTGGCCCGGCGAAATCGACCGAGGCAAGGCCCACGAGCTGCCGCGCGGCTGCAGCAATGGTCAAGATGGCGCCCAGGTGAAGTACGGCCGCGGGCACCGCGAATTTCATCGTTCCAATGTGATCCGCCAGGTAGGAGCCGATGAGGAGCGCGGCCACGACGCCGGCGGCGAGCTCGTACCAGAGCACGAGGCGGACGAACCGCAGTTTGGATCGCGTCCGCTCGAGAGCCCCGCTCCTTACCGCGCGCAGGCTCAGCCTCAGCGCACCGTCCATCCCCTCCAGCCGCTGTCCGATCTCATTCCAGGCGGTCTTCAGATCATCGAGCTCCATCTTGGGCCTCCTCGTGTGGCGCCATCTCGCGCCGTATTTTCAGTTTCAAGCGATTCAGCTTGGTTCCGACGTTGGTTTCGCTGATGCCGAGAATCTCGGCGATGTCGCGGTAGTTGCGCTCCTCGAGATAGAGAAGCAGCAATGCCCGCTCGAGCTCGCCAAGACCGTCCATGACGCGATGCAGCTGCCCGACCCGCTCCACACTTTTGTCGCCCGGGTGCGTGGCCGCGGGCTCAGGCGACTCGTCCAGCGGTACCGAGTGACTCTCCCGCACATGCCGGGTCCGTGCGAAGGTGATGGCCGTGTTGAGAGCGACGCGGTACATCCAGGTCGAAAACCGGCGCTCCCTGTCGTAGGCGGGGAAGGCGCGCCAGAGCTGCAGGCAGATCTCCTGGATCAGGTCGTCGCGCTCCTCGCGCCGGCGGCAATACGAACTGGCCAGCTTGAAGACGATCCCGCGATGCTCCTCAAGGCGCGCCTCGAAATCCTCCCCATCGCGATCCTGCCCTGCGCCCGGAGCGCTCACGGAACGAGCCTCGGGAGGCCGGCGGCATGGTGCCTCATGAACCCGATCCTCCGTCGCATTTGCACGATCACGTCCCGCCTCCTGCTTCGATTCGTTGGTGCGGCGATCCACTCCGCGGTTCATTCACCCAGTGATTCGCGCCAGGGGGGCTGATCGTCACAGGTGCGCGAAAAGATTCCTGGAGTCGTGGAGCTGGGCCAGTCCATCCGCCCTGGCTCGGGCTGCCCCCATCCTGTCATAAGGGGGGATTCTCTCCCTGGCAGCGTTCACCCGCGGCCGGCAAGGAGGAGACCAGGAGTTGAAGGAGGGGGTACCGGGGCGTGTCAGAGGTGCTTGTGAGATCCCTGAACCCCGGGGAACGCGTGCGGTGAGTCTATTGGCGGCAGATTGGCAGGATTGCATCACCGTTCCGATGGCCCATTCGACCCCTATTCAAGGGTTGCAGGCAACCCATCGGAACGGTGCCGCGGAACTCCCGCTCAGAACGTGACGAAAGTCTTGAACCCGCCCCAGAACATGCGCTTTCCGTCGAACGGCAAGGTCTTGGGATTCATCATGTCGCTCAGGCGAGGATCTTTCATCGCCTTGGCATTGACGCGATCACGCTGCTCACGCGACTTGTAGACGATGTAGGAGAACACCACCGTCTCGCTGGGCTTGAGCTTGACGCTGCGCGGGAACGAGGTGAACTTTCCGCGCTTCACGTCGTCGGCGACGCACTCGATATACTCGAGGGCGCCATGCTCGCGCCACACCTTGCCGCACCGCTGCGACATTTTGCGGTAATCCGCGAGCTTCTTCTTCGGCACCGGAACGACGAATCCATCAACGTATCGAGCCATGGCTGCCTCCTGGAGAAAATTGGGTTCTCAACGAAGCCCTAAACGTGATGCGGGGAATTGTATTCCAGGGAAGCCCAAGTCGGCCAGCAACGGAACTCTCCAAGATCCTCCCGCTTGAAATTCCGTGTCGTGACAGATAAGAATGCGCTCAGCCGGCTCCCCTAGATCTGCCAGAAGGTAGACACGATTATCGAGGTCGGACCTCGAAATGCAGCTCGATTCTCCTGTGCGCCAGGCGGTCCGCTCGCGCTATCGACTGTTGGCGGGAGCGGCCCTCCTGCTCCTCGCGACCGGAATCTTTCATGACTATCGGCAGGGCATCCACTATCTCTGGGGACAGAACCCGAAGTTCGGACTGGCCGAGATGGTCTCGTTCACCGCTTACCGGCCGTTCGTCTTCAGGGTTCTGGTTCCTGCTCTCATCCGCCTGGCCGGCCTGGTTCTGCCGCTGCCCGCGCAAAGCCTGGCACTTGGGATCATGTACGTCTCTCTCTTGGCGTTCGTCATCGGATTTCGGCGGCTCTACGCCGCGTTCTGGCCCCCGTCCCTCCTCATGGACCTCGCCTCGGCGACCAGTCTCATCGGTCTACCGTTCCTGCTCCGTCACCATAAGCAGCTGTACGACTTCACCACGCTTTTCCTGTTCACGCTGGCCCTGGCTCTTCTGGCCGAAAAACGGTACCGGGCCTATTTGATCCTGTTCCCGATCGCCTGCCTCAATCGAGAGACGACGGCCCTCCTGATTCCGGTTTTCGCGCTCCGCGCTTACTCAACCGTCGATCGAAAGACGTACATCCGGGGCCTCGTCCTCCAGATCGTCTGCTTCCTGGCTATCCGTCTCAGCCTGACCTGGCTGTTTCGGGACAATCCCGGGGCAGCGGTGGAAATCCACTGGCCTGATTTCCTGGTAGCCGCCCGGAGCGATCCCGGTTATTTCGTCGGGTTGGGCTTGTCTGGTCTCGTCGTGATTGCCCTGATGCTGTGGGGGTGGACCGAGAAGCCTGACCTCCTTCGCAAGGCAGCGATGGTGGTCGTTCCGGTCGAAGTGCTGGCCTACTTCGTAATCGGAGTCCCTCACGAGATGAGATTTTTCATCGAGGCCTACCCGATCGTGCTGCTCCTGGTCTATCCGTCGTTATGTCGGCTGGTTGGCTCCCGCCTGCCGCCTGCAAGGCCATGAAGGGCGGCCCCCCTGGGTCCGGAGACCGCGGACATGGGAAGACCGTGCCCGCAGGGGACTTTTCCCGATCCGGCGGGGGGCAGAGTCCTTGTGTGTCAGTGGGAGGCGGCGCGGACGGGGCCGCCCTCCGCCACGACCGAGACCAGGTTGTCGTCCGGGTCACGATCGATCAGCTTGTTGAACGGATCGATGCCGGCCTTGCGGGGCTCCTGGTCCACCACCACCTCGAAGGTTGCGGTGGAACCGTCGACGTGGCGCTTCTCCAGAGCCAGCAGCCGCCCCTCGGAAGGTCCCTTGGGATCCTTTTCACCGAACACGCCGATGTCGATCCAGTCGTCCACCGCCACCTGGGTCTCCTTCCCCTTGCCGTCGGCGCGATACTTCGAAGTGTCGGCCGATAGTCGCACGACGTACTTGCCATCGTCCCTCTTGGACCAGGTCGCGCTGACCGCCTTGTTCGAGTACAGGGTGATGTTGCGGAAGAGGTCGTCGAGGATCGCCCGCCGGGACTCGGGCACCGCCCGCTGGACGAAGTCCAGGAACTCGATCGAGGTGGTGTACGGCGGCTCCTGGAACGCCACGGCCTTCACGTACTGCGCCAGCGCCTGGTTGAGCGGCTGCTCGCCGACGTAGTCCTTGAGGGCGTACATCACCAGGCTCCCCTTGCGATAATGGATGTACGGCTGGTCCTCGACGAGGTAGGACGGCAGCTCCTCGACCCGCTCTCCGCCGCGTCCCTGAAGATACCGGTCCAGCTCGTACTTCAGGAAGCGCCGCATCTTGTCCTGCCCGACCATGTGCTCCATGACCATCAGCGCCGAGTACTGTGACATCGTCTCCGACATCAGCGTGGCGCCCTGCACGTTGCCGCCCATCACCTGGTGGGCCCACCACTGGTGCGCCACCTCGTGGGCGGTGACGTAGGTGACATAGTCGATGGCATCCGGGCGGTCGTCGAGCCGGGCGATGAAGCCGATGCTCTCCGAGAACGGAATGGTGTTGGGAAACGACTGGGCGAACGTCGCGTAGCGAGGGAACTCGACGATGCGCACCTGATGGTGCTGGTAAGGACCGAAATTGGTGGTGAAGTATTCCAGCGATTGCTTCACCGCTTCGATCATTCGATCGACGTTGTAAGGGTGGTCGGGATGGTAGTCGATCTCGATGGCGACGTCGTGCCACTGGTCGCGCTTGACGGCGTAGCGGGCCGAGAGATAGGCGAAGAAGTCGAAGATGGGTGAGTCCATTTCGTAGCGGAAGTAGCGCCGGCCGTTGGCGGTCCACTCGCGCTTGAGATACCCGGGGGCGATGGCGATCTGATCCGGGCTGGTGCTGACCGTAGTGGCGAAATTCACCCAGTCCGCCTCGCCTGACAGGTAGTTGTCGCCGCGAGCCGCGACGTCGTCGATCTTGGGAAAACGCTGCACCGGCGGCAGGTCGCGCCGGCGGCGCTCGTTCGGGTCGTCCAGCTCGCCGACCTTCGAGTATCCGACGTGCGGGAAGTAGTCCCCGCTGTCGAAGAAAGTGCCGTTGGCGACGAACTGGTTGCGGCTGCCGTTGTTCACGAAGCCAGGGTTCTCGATCGCCAAATCGTAGTCGACTCGCATCTCGGCGCCCGGGGCGAGCGGCGGCTCGAGGCGGTAAATCCGATACCCGAGGTCCTTGTCTTCCGTGTCGATTTGCGCGCCCGAAGGCTCGAGCTTGTGCACGACGACGTCCGAATTCAGCACCAGATGCAGGCGATCGATGGGCGAGGCGGTCTTGTTTTTCAGCATGTAGTGGCCGCGAATCGCGACCGAGCGGGATTCCGGATAAATGTCGACGTCGGCCTCGACGTCGGTCACCCGCGGCTGCGGCAGGCGAAGGTACTGCCGGTATTTCTTCTCGTAGTCGGCGCGGCGGTCGAACATCGTCTTCGTTGGGCGATAGTGATTGAGGATGTTGGTGTTGTAGAAGATGAAGGCGCCGATGGCGGCGGCTCCGGCGACGGCGGTCAGAAGGGTCGCGACCGCGGGGCGGCTCAGGCGCTGGCGCGCCACGCGCAGGCGCAGCAGGAATGAGGTTTCCGAGCCCCGCACCCAGAGCAGGTGCGCCACAGCTACCATCGCGGCGCAGATCAGCGCCCAATAGAGGTAAAACCAGAAGAGGGGCTGGACGAAATGGCCGTAGCCGTTCATGTCGGAGTAGGGGGACTCGGGGGCCGTGCCGAACCGGTACAGGTGGTGCTCGAGTCGCAGGGCGGGGAGGATGAACCCGGCGATGTAGAACAGGCTCGACACCAGCCATCCCAGAAACTTGTTGTTGACCGTGACCTGTACGAACAGGCAGAGCGCGGCGTAGAACAGGAACAGCGGCAGTGCGACCAGGAACAGTCCCTTGAGATAGAGGGGCAGCTCGAAGTTGAAGTAGCCGTTGAAGGCCTGGAAGCCGATACAGGTCAGCATCACAGCAACCAGCATGGCCACGAGGATTCCGCCCAGAGCGCACAGCTTGGAGGCCCACGCGACCCAGGTCGGAACAGGCAAGGCGTCGAGCATGTCCGACATTCGCAGATTGCGCTCGCGCCACACCATCTCGCCGCTGTAAAACGTCATGACGAGGAACAGGAACAGACCGAACGCGCCGAGGATGGCCCGCAGCATCAGGTTGGTGACCGGGTAGATCTTGGTGCCGTACAGGTCGTCGAAGCTGTACATCGATCCAAAGACGTTGAACAGGCCGGCGTACAGCATGATCTGGAACGGAACTCCGCGAATCGCGCCCATCGTCTCGATGCGCGCCTGACGCAGGAACTGCGACCAGGATGCCGATCGGCCGAACTGCCGGGCGACGGCCGGCAGCACCGCCGCCGGGGCGGACCAGGCCGTGAGGTCGGCGACCGCGGCTGGGCTGGCCGCCCGTCGCGCACCTTTGCGACGCCTGCCGCCGCTGGAGATTGTGGTGAAGCGGAAGCGCGCCCAGGTGAAGATCATGCAAACAGCTGCGACTCCCAGCCACAGGATGCGGTTCTCCAGCAGGATTCCGCGCAACGGCATCGCCCCGGTGTTTTTCTCGATCACCGTCCAGTAGCGCGTCACCAGCTCGAAGGCCCCGAACCCGTAAGGATCGACAAGGGCGGCGAGGGTGCGGTTCTCCAGATCTCCGAGGAAGATCCCCGAGATGGCGTAGCCGACGAAGAACACCACCACTCCCGCGTAGGTATAGAGAAGGCTGCGGGTCAGCGTCGCTATGGCGAAGAAGATCGACCCCGTGATGATCACGTTGGGCAGCACGAAGGCGATCATCGAGAAAAGGTAGGGAGCCAGGTGGAAAGCTCCGATGCGCTCGGGCTCCAGCCAGGGCATGAAGCCCCCGATGGCGACGGCAAGCAGAACGGCGATATAGACCAGCCAGGATACGGCAAGGGCGCCGGTTAGTCGGCCGAACAGGTACTCGGCCTTGCGCATCGGCAGCGAGAAAAAGATGGCGTCGGCCTGGCTCTCGAAGTCGCGATACACGCTGCCCGCCGCGAAGGCGGTGGTCAGGAACGTGCCGATGAGCGTCATGACCAGGAGCATCTGCATCAGCACGAACGGAGCGTTACGGTTGACGCTGCCGATGGCTCCTCCCACCTGGATGACGTCGGTGGTGACCGCGCCGAAGGTCAGCAGGAAAAAGAGGGCCGCGGCGATCCAGAAGAGGGGCTGCCGCAGCTGATAGCGGACTTCGAAGGCAAAGATGCGGGCCAGCATGGGCGTCAAGCCGCTTTCTGGTTGGCGTCGCGCAGGGTGGAGAAGTACACGTCCTCGAGGTTGACCGGGACTTCCTCGAACGACGGGTCGGGACGGGCCGGCGCCAGCACGTGCAGCGCCGTGCGCCCGGCGACCAGGTGCGTCGAGATGACCGCCATCTCGCGCTCGTAGTTGGCAATCTGCTCGCGCGGCACGATCTTTTTCCAGACCCGGCCGCGCAGGGCTTCGATGGCGGCCTGGGGCTCGCCGCTCACCAGGACGCGCCCCGCCGCGATGATGGCCATCCGGCTGCACAGATCGCTCACGTCCTCGACGATGTGCGTCGACAGGATGACCACGACGTTTTCGCCAATCTCGCTCAGCATGTTGTGGAAGCGCAGCCTCTCCGCCGGGTCGAGCCCCGCGGTCGGCTCGTCCACGATCATCAGCCGGGGGCTTCCCAGGAGCGCCTGGGCGATTCCGAAGCGCTGCTTCATCCCGCCGGAGAAGGTGCCGAGCTTCCGCTTGCGCACGTCCCACAGATTGGTGCGGTGCATGACCGTCTGGACCATCTCCGTCCGCGTTCTCCGATCCAGGACCCCCTTGAGAACCGCGAAATGATCGAGCAGCTCCAGCGCCGAGACCCTGGGATAGAGCCCGAACTCCTGGGGCAGGTAGCCGAGGGTGCGCCGGACGGCGTCCTTCTGCTTGAGCACGTCGATGTCGCCGAAGCTGATAGAGCCGTTGTCAGGCTCCTGCAGGGTCGCAATCGTGCGCATCAGGGTGGACTTGCCGGCTCCATTGGGCCCCAGCAAGCCGAACATCCCCGCGGGGATGCGCAGGGAGACTCCCTTCAGAGCCTGCACGCCGTTGGAATAGGTCTTCGAGATGTTGTCGATGACGAGATCGGGGGTCATGGCTCCTCCAGCACGATGTCAGGGAAACACTTCCTAATACGCACAAAGCCCCGCCAGGGTTCCCGCCAACCGATTCAAAGTCTTATCATCGGTCTAGCCCGCCCGCAGGTCGGGGTTGGCACGGTCGAGATCGAGCTGCAGCTCCTGGTGCACCCGATCGTTGACCACCCCCCGGTCGCGCAAGGCCAGGAGCGCCTTGGTTTGCGCCTGATACACGGCTTGGCGGACATCCTCGGCCACGGCCAGCCGCTGCACTGCCTTGGCCCGCACCATCTCATCCTCGGCCTGCAGCGACGCGAGCTGATCCGACATGCCGTCGCGCAGGCGATAGACGGCGATCGGGCAGCTCTCTTGCGAGCAGAAGGCATCGAGCCGCGCGATGCCGGCGGCAAGCATCGCTTCGCGGGCGCGGCGCACCTCCGATTCGGTCAGATCGGCATCGGACAGGCCGAGCCAGCGCACCAGCGGCACCAGCGTCACTCCCTGGCCGATGAGCGTCACCAGGATCACGACCAGAGTGCAGGCGACGATCTCCGAGCGGCCGGGAAAGGGGGTGCCGTTGGGCAGAATCAGCGGAATCGACAGGGCGGCCGCCAGCGAAACCGCGCCGCGCACCGAGCACCAGGAGGCGAGGACCACGGCGCGGATGCTGGGATAGCCCCCCTCGTGGCGCCGCAGCCGCGCTGAGAGCCACAGCGGCAGATAGGCATTGGGGAAGATCCAGACCAGGCGGGCCAGAATGACCACCGCGCTGATCGCGAAGGCGCTTCCCAGGATTCCCGGCACCGTCTCAATCGCCTCTGCGAGGCGTCCCGGCGCTTCCAGCCCCACGTACAGGAACATCAGCGAGTTGAGCAGGAAAGCCAGCTGCTCCCACGAGGCATACAGCGCCACGCGGCTCTCGGGGGCGATGTAATGCAACCGCCACGATGCGACGAATCCGGCGATCACCACCGCCAGCACGCCGGAGGCGCCGGTGTGCTCGGCCAGCGAAAAGGCGGCGTACGGCGCGAGCAGCGAGAAGACGAACAGCACCTGGGTGCCGCGCACGAGGTAATTGACGGTGGCGGCAGCCAGCCCGACCCCGATTCCGATGGCAATGCCGAAACCCGCGATGCGCGCGAAGTTCAATCCGACCTGACCTAACTCGAACACCCCGGTCAGCACCACGGCCGCGGCCAGCCCCGCGCCCAGCAACCCGGTGGCATCGTTGATCAGGCTCTCACCGCCGAGAATCGCGGTGGCCCTCCGCGGCACGCGCAGCCGCTCGAGGATGGCGTGGACGGCGACGGTATCGGTGGGCGAGACGATGGCTCCTAGCAGAAAACAGGCGGCCCACGGCAGCCCGGGCAACAGCCAGTGGGCGACCAGCCCGACCACCAGGATCGTGAAGGCGACCAGCCCGATGGCCAGCTGCAGGATGGGTCGCAGCCAGCGTCGGAAATCGATCCACGACGCCTCCCAGGCGTCGGCATAGAGCAGCGGGGGGAGAAAGATCCCCAGCACCACATCCGGCGCGATTCTCGTGGTGGGAAACCACGGAGAGAGCGACCAGGCAACACCGGCGACCGCCAGCAACACGGGCGCCGGGATGGCGACCCGTGGCGCCAGGAAGGCGGCAATTCCGATGACGGCGAGCATCATGATGACGGTCGTAAGCATCGGCATGCGGGGAGTATCGCACAGGTCGGCCCACGATTATTCCGCCCGGCATCGCACGTTCCCTATCGCCGTCCCGCCCTATAGGACCTACCGGATTGCCTGTACGGGTTTTACCCCATGGTAGGCGAATTCCGGTTTCGCTAGGATGCAGGTACATGCCCTTTGGGCATGTGTTACGCAGGCAATTCCAAAGGAAAACCTCGGAGGAAAGCCATGAAAAAGAAAAGTGCCCTTCCACTCTTAGTTCTGGCGGTGATCGTTTCCCTGGTCGTCGCGTGCGCGCAGACCGGCGATGCTGGGGTCACGGGCCTGGTCAAGACCAAGCTCGCCGCTGACGGCAAAGTGAGCGCGTCCGAGATCAACGTGGATACGGCGAATGGGGTCGTGACGCTTACAGGAAACGTGGATAGCCAGGAGGCCAAGGACCAGGCTCTGAAGCTGGCGAGAGAGACGAGCGGAGTGCGGGAAGTGAGGGACATGATCGCGGTGAGGACCGGCTCTCAGTCGGCCGAGGCTCCCAATCCGAACCTCACCGTCGGCGAGCACATCGACGATGCGGGGATCACGATGCGGGTGAAGTCGCGGCTCCTGGACGATCCTGTCGTGAAGGGTCTGAAAATCGATGTTGACACCCGGGACGGAGTGGTGTTTTTGACAGGTTCGGTGACCGGTGATGCCGAGAGGAAGCAGGCGATCGAGCTCGCCAGGACGACCGAGGGCGTCAAAGACGTCCAGGCGAACTTCCTATAAAAAGGAGCATGACGCCCTGCCCAAGGCAGAGGTGTTCAGAAAGGAGCGAGGACCATGAACCAGCTGACATTCAAGGGCGAATGGAACGAAGTGAAGGGGAAGCTCAAGCAGAAGTACGCGCTGCTCACCGACGACGACCTTACCTATGCGGTGGGCAAGGAGGATGAGCTGCTCGGCCGCTTGCAGAAGAAGCTGGGCAAGAAGAAGGAAGAAATCATAAAGCTCATCAGCGATCTCTAGGATCCACGGGGGGTTCCCCCGAGATTTCCGTCCCGTCGGGGAACCCGGAAGAGACACATCCTGGGTCGCTACCGGGATTGAAGACGTTCATCTAGCTCGGCCACGAGGAGCACGTTGCCGGGAAGAAACCAGCTCGCCAGTTCACTCTCGGTGACGTGAAATCCGAGCTTGACGAGAGTGCTGCGTAGCTCCGAAATGGGCCGGAATCGCACCACCGGGCCGCGGTTCCAACCCAAGCGAGTCGCACACCTCTCGACGATCCGCGTCCAGCGGGCGCCGCCGCGACGGCTGCCATCGCCCTCCCGGAGGAACAAGCGACCGCCCGGCCTGAGCGCCGCCCGGCACCGTCTGAGAAGCGCCTCCTGTTTGTCCGCCTCGTAGTAGTGGAGCACGTCGATCAAGGTGATGAAGTCGCAGGCGGGAATCGGGGAGATGTGCAGGTCGCCCCTGACCATCTCCACGCCGGGAAGCCCACGGGTCGCATGCTGCCCGCAGCGCATTCGCTCCGCATCCCATTCGATACCGAGCACGCGTCGCCGCTCACCGAGCTCCCCGAGCAGCACCGGCAGCATGGCGATGCCGGTCCCCAGATCCACGGTTAGCGAGTCCTTGCTGACGCGCTGGCCTATCGCGCGATAGCACGGATCCATCCGGTACTTCAGGAGCGCATACCAGCGGAATTGTGGCTGGGCTCCGACATACCGCTTCGCCGCTGTCTTAAGCGCCCGCTCGACGGGATCTCGGCGTTTGCTGGAGTTTCCGCTCAAGCATTCTCCCTGCCAGACTCGATTTCCTGCAGCTGGCCGGGAATTCTATCAGGGAATCCGACTCTCTCCCGGCGTGCGAGATTATCCTGCGCGCCATGGGGCGATGGCAAAAGAAAGCTGGTCAGGAGAATGCTACAATGCGCCATTCACAGATTGCCGAAACCCATCGACTCCGGGCTCAGTGCCCGATTGGAGAGGTGCCATGCACAAGACGAAGAACGATCTGCCGGAGAAGGTTCGGGTTCAGATGATCACCCTGTTGCAGGAGCGTCTGGCGGAGGCCCTGGACCTCGGGTCCCAGGCCAAGCAGGCCCACTGGAACGTCAAAGGACCGAGCTTCATCGCCCTGCACGAGCTGTTCGACGAAGTGTACGAGCACGTGGATGATCACGTCGACATGCTCGCCGAGAGAATCATTCAATTCGGGGGAGTCGCGGAGGGGACGATCCGTGTGGCGGCGAAGCGCTCCCAGCTTCCCGAGTACTCCCTGACCCTCGCCAGCGGCAAGGAGCACGTGGAAGCTCTGTCCCGCAGCCTGGCTTATTTCGGCGAGACCATCCGCAAAGCCATCAGCCAGGCCGACGAAGTCGGCGACAAGGGGACCGCCGATCTGTTCACCGAGATTTCCCGCAGCCTCGACAAGGACCTCTGGTTCGTGGAAGCTCACGCCCAGAGCGAGCGCTGAGGCTGGCTGAAATCACCATCACTTCACCGGCACGATGAGGCGGCAGCTCGTTGCGGCGGCCCCGAGGAGAATCCTGCATGCGCATTCGGCAAGGACTGCTCTCACTGCTCCTGGTCGGCATCGCCGCCCCCTGCATGGCGATGACGGCCGATGAGCTGATCGGCAAGAACATCCAGGCCAAGGGCGGCCTGGACAAGATCAAGGCGATCGACACCTCCAAGTCCACCGGCAAGATTGAATTCACAGGTGATTCCGCATTCCAGCTCGCGATCTCGCAGACGGTGACCCGCAAAGGAGAGATCCGGCAGGAGGCCTCCCTGCAGGGTCTCACCCAGGTTCAGGCCTGGGATGGCCGCATCGCCTGGCAGATACAGCCCTTCGGGGGACGCAAGGATCCCGAGAAGCTGTCGGCGGACAACGCCAAGGGCCTGGTGGAGGATGCCGATATCGACGGGCCGTTGGTCGATTACCGGGCCAAGGGCAACAAGGTGGAGTACCTGGGAACCGAGGATGTGGACGGAACCGAAGCTTACAAGCTCAAGGTGACGATGAAATCCGGCGACGTGAAGTATTTCTACTTGGATCCCGACTTCTTCCTCGAGATCCGGATCACCACCCGGCGGATGATCCGCGGCACGGAGCAGGAGTTCGAGACCGACCTGGGCAATTACGAGCAGGTTGCCGGCGTCTACATGCCGTTTTCGATGGAGACGGGGCCGAAAGGTGGCCCGAAAAGCCAGAAAATGACGATCGAGAAGATCGAAGTGAACGTACCGGTCGACGACGCGATATTCGCGTTCCCGGCGACTCCAGCCAACTAATCGAGGAGACGAGGATGAAGCGTCGTAACCCAATCGCCGCAGGGGTGGCGGTCGCATCGTGGATCGGGATCGTTTCAGCGGCGGAAGCGCCGGCCGTCCGCTTTGATTCGGCCACGATCTCCGGGCTGGGCGCCCGCAACATCGGCTCGGCCGTCATGAGCGGACGGATCGCCGCGGTGGACGCCGTGGAGATGGACGGGAAAATCACCCTCTACGTCGGCGCCGCCAGTGGCGGTGTCTGGAAATCCAGCGACTCCGCCACCACCTTCAAGCCGGTTTTCGACAAGCAGCCGGTGCAATCGATCGGTGCCATCACCATCGACCCGAAGGATCCGCTCACGGTGTGGGTGGGCACGGGAGAGTCCTGGACCCGCAACAGCGTCTCAATAGGCAACGGCGTCTACAAGACCACCGACGGCGGCGACACCTGGCAGTATCTCGGCCTGCCGGAATCCGAGCACATCTCGAAGATTCTCGTCCATCCCGAAAAGCCCAACATCGTCTACGTCTGCGTTCCCGGCAAGCTCTGGAGCGATTCTCCGAACCGCGGCCTCTACAAGACCGTCGATAGCGGCAAGACCTGGCAGCTGATCCTGAAGGGCGCCAACCTGTCCACGGGATGCAGCGATGTTTCTCTGGATACGGGCCATCCCGATCACCTGATCGCTTCGACCTGGGATTTCAGGAGAAAGGGCTGGACCTTCCGCTCCGGAGGATCCGGGCCTGACAAGCCGTCCGGCTCGGGGCTGTACGTCACCAGCAATGGCGGGATCTCCTGGACCAACCTGGACGCCGCAACGGCCAAGGGCCTGCCTCCCAAACCCTGGGGCCGGATCGCCGTGGAAATGGCCCCCTCGAATCCGAACATCGTTTACGCCGCCATCGAGGGTAGGCGCAGCGCGCTTTTCCGATCGGGCGACGGCGGAAGGACCTGGGAGGAGCGGGACCGCAGCCAGATGATGGTCTGGAGGCCCTTCTATTTCTCGCGCCTGGAAGTCGACCCGCAAAATCCCGACAAGGTCTTCAAACACGATCTGCAGCTCATCGTCTCCATGGACGGCGGGAAGAGCTTTTCCGGAGCGGCGGGAGGCTCGCACGGCGACTGGCACGATCTCTGGATCGATCCCAAGAACACCAACACCATCGTGGGCGGGGACGACGGCGGGCTGTGGCTCTCCTACGATGGCGGGAACCGGTGGTGGAAGGGCAACAACCTGCCCATCTCGCAGTTCTATCACGTCAGCGCGGACGGCCAGGATCCTTACCAGGTCTACGGCGGCCTGCAGGACAACTCCTCGTGGATGGGTGACACCTACTATCCCGGCGGCATCTCCGCCCAACGATGGGAAAACATGTTCCTCGGCGACGGGTTCTGGACCTTCTCCGATCCGGCCAACCCCGATCTCGTCTACGCCGAAGCCCAGGGAGGGTTCATGGGCTGGGTCAACCGGAAAACGCGGCAGATCCGCCTCATCCAGCCCCAGTCCGATACGGCGGAGAAGCTGCGCTGGAACTGGAACACGCCGATTCACCTCTCGGCGACGCACAAGGGCACGGTTTACATCGGCTCTCAATACCTGTTCCGGTCCAGCGACGCGGGCCAGACCTGGCAGCGCGTGTCCCCCGATTTGACCACCAACGACAAGGAAAAGCAGAAGCAGGAGGAGTCCGGCGGCATCACGGTGGACAACTCCGCGGCCGAAATGCACACCACGATTTATTCCATCAGCGAGTCGCCTGTGGACGCCAACGTCATCTGGGTGGGAACCGATGACGGAAATCTCCAAGTCAGCAGAGATGGCGGGAAGACCTGGAGCAACCGGATCCGGAACGTCAAGGGGATGCCGGTAAATTCCTGGGTGAGCTGGGTCGAGGCGAGCCGCCACAACGCTGCCACGGCCTATGCCACTTTCGATCGGCACACCTTCGGTGACATGGATCCGCACGTATTCAAGACCACCGATTTCGGCCAATCCTGGACCCGCATCGCCGGCAAGAGCCAGGGATTGCGCGGTTACGCACACGTGGTTCGCGAGGACTTGGTCAGCCCGGGCATCCTGTTCGTGGGCACCGAGTTTGGATTGTGGATGAGCATCGACGGTGGCGGGCACTGGGCGCAGTTCAAGGGCGGGAATTTCCCGAACGTGGCGGTGCGGGACATGGTCGTGCAGGCCCAGGACAACGACCTGGTCATCGCGACGCATGGCCGGGGAATCTGGATTATCGATGACATCACCCCGCTGCGCAGCCTGAATCTCAAGCTGCTTCAGGAAGAGGCGGCGTTCGTGTCGCAGCGCCCGACCCGTCAGCGAATTCTCGGAATCGGGGGCTGGCCGGAGGGTGACGCGAGCTACACGGGGGACAATCCGGCCGGTGGCGCCGTGATCAGCTATTACCAGAGTACGCGCCATCTTTTCGGAGATCTGAAAATCGAGGTTCTTGACTCAAGCGGCAAGGTCCTGGATACGGTCCCGGCGAGCAAGCGCCGGGGCCTGAATCGGGTGACCTGGGCGATGCGGGCCAAGCCGCCGGTGGTGCCCCCGGCTGCATCCGTGGCGGGCTTCGCGACCCAGGGACCCCGCATGGTGCCCGGGACCTACACGGTGCGGATGACCAAGAACAAGAAGGTCTACGAGACCAAGCTCGTAGTGGACCTGGATCGCCGCGCCGACTACAGCGTCCAGGACCGCCAGGCGCAGTTCGACGCCGCCCAGCGGGTTTCGGGGATGTTCGGGCAGATTTCCGGCCTGATGATGCGGATCAACGAGACGCGCGGCAGCGCCGAAGCCTTGATGGACAAGGCCAAGGGCGATGCCAAGCTCACGGGCCAGCTCAAGGCCCTGAGCGACAAGGCCGACGAGATTCGCAAGAAAATTGTCGCGACCAAGGAGGGTGGTGCCATCACCGGGGAGGAGCGGATTCGCGAGAATCTGGACAACCTGTTCGGTGTATTGATTCTCTACGAAGGAAAGCCGAGCCAGAACGTCATCGGGCGGGCCGACGAGCTGCAGCGGCAAATCGATGCCGCGTCCAAGGAATTCGAGGCGCTAGCGGCCAAGGACGTTCCCGCTGTGAACCAGCTGCTGCGCGGGAAAGAATTGCCTCCGATCGAGGTGCCACCGGCGGGACCGCTCTCCGCAAACCCCCTGTCGTCTAGCGAGACGGAGCGGATTTTGGGCAGTGCGCTGGCAACGATGCGGCTGCGCTGATTTCCTGGCGACTGCCTGCCGGAATCGTTCCAGACCGGAAGGCTGGCGGGAAAAACGGGTTGGGGTCGGTTGTGCGGCCTCCCCGCTTCCTCCGAAGGCATGCGCCCCAGTCTGATTCCGGTTTCGGAATCGTAATGGCGGACCAAAACCAGCTGGATCCCACGCAGCGCATCGCCTTACCGGAGATCCGCTCTTGACAGAGCCGCTTCCGGCCCCAACATTAGGGGCATGGATTCGCGAGGCGGCGCAGCGGAGCTCGAAAGCAGGACGGCGGACCTGCGGCAGCGGGAGGCCCCGTTCGGGGCGCCTTATTTCTTCGCCCTGCTGGTCATCGAAGGGGATGATCCTTCCCTCATTCACCGCATCATCCGCTCCGAGACCCTCATCGGTCGCGGTGAGGAATCCCACTTCACGATCGAAGACGAGCAGGTGAGCAAGGTGCACTGCAGGATCCGGGTGGATGGGCCGGTCTGCACCATCGTGGATTCCGGCAGCCGGAACGGGACGGCCGTGAACGGCCGCCGCCTGGCCCCGAAAGTGGCGCAGCGCCTGCGAAATCTCGACGAGATTGAGATCGGCAGCCACCGCTTGCTCCTGCTCTCAGGCCGTTCCCGCGGCCAGCTTAAGAACGTCCCGGGGTAATTCAATAAGGTTTCACGACTCCGCGCGCCATAAGACCATCCCGCAAAGACCTCCCTTTCAAGCAAACGAAGGCGCCAGCCGGTGATTCCCCGGATGCACTCCCGGGGCCGCCCTGGCGCGAGACGTGGCTTCCATCGGGTAAGTCGTAGGGTTGGTTCGTGAACCTGGGATAGCGCTCGGCTGGATGGTGAAAGGAGGAAGCCGCGGCGCCGGTGGCGAGTCCGGCGCCGCGGACTGGAAGTCAGTAGCAGAGGGCGTTTTCGCCGGAGTTCTCATCGCCTCCGGAGCTCTTGTTCTCGCAGGCTCCGAAGGACGGGTACATCAGCGACGAAGGGTTGTTCGTGTGGCACAGCCCGATAACATGGCCGAACTCGTGTTCCGCCACGCCATTCAGGTAGTAGGCGGAGCCGGCGGCGCAGGGGCACTGACCGCCGCCGCTCGTCCAGCGGTACGCGGTGGTGATTCGCACGTCTGCTTCATAGAGGTTCGCGAAGAGGTTCCCGGAGCACGACACCGTCCGCTGGCGGTCGTACTTCAGGAGATTGGTCACGCCGAGGGTCTGACCTCCCAGGTTGGCCCAGCCCACGACATTTTCTCCGTCCCTCTTGTTGGCCGTCTTCGTGGTGGTCCCGGCATAGTGGATGGCCCGCCAGGGGGAGATGCCTCCCGTGACGGCGTTGTCCAGCTGTGAAGAGCTGATGCACTGACCCGATGTCACCTTCCCGCTGGGGTTGTAGCGGACATCGGCCGTGGAAGGCCAGCGCACGCCGATGAGGCAATAGGCGGCGGCACTGGAGGTGGCGAGGAGGCAGCACGCGAGCGCCGCCAGCGCGATGGTCCTGCTCGAATGGAGTTTCCGGCTCATCGCGTCACCTCCCCTTTCCGTGTTGATCGCGAAGCACCTCGTTGTCGAAGCGGGGGTTCCTCGCAGCAAAATGCACGCGCGACCTCATGTCCTCGTAGGTGAACGGGCCGTATTGCACGGCCTTCTCGCCCACGATGGACAGCCCGTCCTGGATGGCCCGGGTGAAAAGGGTGTCGCCGGACGGGTCCTCGTGCTGCCTCCAAACCCCCATCGAAAGACCCAGGTTGTAGAGTCTTCCATCCACCGATTCGATGAACACAAGCACTTTTTCGCCGCTGTGGAAGACGGCTTCGCCAATCGCCTCGGAGATTTCTCCGTCCAGCTCGCCGCCGCGCGTGTGAAAGGTCACGGCCTGTCCCGGTCGCACCGGACCCTTCAGCACGTCGGTAATCTTGAGGGTGACGGCGGTCTCCAGGCCGTCCGCGCCATGGCTTACGCCCTTCTGGCCCAGCACCTCTCCCACCACTACCATGTGGGACAACCTCGCCTGGTCCTCCACGGACAAGCCGATGACGGTGCTCGCCGAGGCGACTCCGGTCGCCAGGGCGAGGGTCAGTCCGACCGCGCACTTCCATCTCATCCTCTTCCCTCCTTGAAAAAAGGGTTCACCGCAGAGGGCCCTTATACTGCATCGGCTCGGATGGGGACAAGACCCTTCGCAGCGGGCACAAAAGTCGTCTTCGATCCCTGAAACTGGGCTTATAATGCGCATCCAACAACCGATGGCGCCCGTCGCCTTCACCAGCAGCCACAGGCTGACCGGGGAGGATTTCTGGATGTGCCGGCGAGCGCCCCTGGCCAGGAGGCACCGACAATGAGCAGATTTCTTAGAATCGGCGTGAGCTGTGTCGCGCTGATCGCCGCCGGGATGGTCTCGGATGGCATCGCCAAACAGAAGAGCGCACCCGCCAAGGTCGCGCCTGCAACGGGGACGGTGATGGCAAATCCACTGCTAGCAAAATGGACGGGGCCCTACACCGGAGTGCCGCCGTTCGATAAGGTGAAAGTCGAGCTGTTCACTCCCGCCCTGGAGGCAGCCATGGCGGAAAACCTGGCGGAAATCGACGTCATCGCCGCCAACCCGGCCCCCCCAAACTTCGACAACACCATAGCCGCCATGGAGCGGGCCGGGCGCACCCTGAGCCGGGTCCTCAACCTCTATGGCGTCTACAGCTCGACCATGAGCACACCGGAATTCCAGGCGGTGGAGCGCGAGATGGCGCCCAGGCTGGCGGCGTTCCAGGACAAAATCAACCAGAACGAGAAGCTCTTCAAGCGCGTCGAGGCGGTGTATCAGACGCGGGAGTCGTCGAAGCTCACGCCCGAGCAGCAGCGCCTGGTCTGGCTGGACTATACCGGGTTCGTGCGCTCGGGTGCCAAGCTCGACACGGCGGCCAAGAAGCGGGTGGCTGAAATCAACGAGCGCCTGGCGGCCCTGTTCACGAGCTTCCAGCAAAAGATCCTGGCCGAGGAAGGTGGCTACGTTACGTTCCTGGAAAAGGAATCCGATCTGGCCGGCCTGCCTCCTTCGGTCGTCTCGGGTGCGGCAGCCGCTGCCGAGTCTCGCGGCAAGAAGGGACAGTGGGCCATCCTCAATACCCGCTCGAGCGTGGAGCCGTTCCTGACCTACTCCAGCCGGCGCGACCTGCGCGAGAAGGTCTGGCGCAACTTCTACAGCCGCGGCGAGCATGGCGACGAGAACGACACGAAAAAGGACATCACGGAAATCTTGAAGCTGAGGGCGGAGCGCGCCAAGCTCCTGGGCTATCAGACCCATGCCCATTGGAGGCTGGAGAACGCCATGGCGAAGAACCCGGAGAACGCCATGGCTCTCATGATGGCGGTCTGGCAGCCGGCGGTGGCTCGGGTGCGCGAGGAAGTTACAGACATGCAGGCGATCGCCGATCAAGAGAAGGCGGGGATTCAGATCGCTCCCTGGGATTACCGTTACTACGCGGAGAAGGTGCGAAAGTCGAAATACGATCTGGATGAGGATCAGATCAAGCCGTACCTCCAGCTGGAGAATCTCCGCGAAGCGATGTTTTACGTCGCCGGTCAGCTCTTTGGCTTTCAATTCAAGCAGGTGAGCGAAGTCCCGGTGATTCTCCCGGACATTCGTGTGTGGGAGGTGAAGGACGCCTCCGGCAAGCACATCGGGCTCTGGTACTTCGATCCCTATGCTCGCACCGGCAAGCGTTCCGGGGCCTGGATGAACGAGTACCGCACGCAGGAGCGCTTCGACGGGGAGATCCCGGTCATCGTCTCCAACAACACGAATTTCGTGAAGGGCAAGGCCGGCGAGCCGATCCTGGTGAGCTGGAACGACGCCCGCACTCTGTTCCACGAGTTCGGCCATGCCTTGCACGGCCTGAATTCCAACGTGAATTTCCCCTCCCTGGCGGGGACCAGCGTGGCGCGGGATTATGTGGAGTTCCCGTCCCAGCTCCTGGAGCACTGGCTGGAGACTCCCGAGGTTCTCAACAAGTTCGCGGTCAACGCGGAAGGGAAGCCCATTCCGGCGGATCTGGTGACCAAGATCCAGAACGCTTCCAAGTTCAACCAGGGTTTCATCACGGTGGAGTACCTGTCCGCGGCCCTGGTGGACATGAAGCTGCACCTGGCCGCCGACAAGGTGACGGACCCTGCCGCTTTCGAGCGCGATACGCTGAAGGAGCTGGGCATGCCGCAGGAAATCGTCATGCGGCATCGCACGCCGCAGTTCAGCCACATCTTCGCTGGGGACGGCTATTCGGCGGGGTACTACAGCTACCTCTGGTCGGACACCTTGAGCGCCGATGCATGGGAAGCGTTCACCCAGGCCGGCGGCCCGTACGATAAAGCGGTGGCGAAGCGGCTGCATGACTTCGTGTTTTCACTGGGCAACACCGTCGATCCGGCGGAAGCCTACCGGAACTTCCGTGGCCGCGATGCCGGGATTGCGGCGCTCATGCGCAACCGCGGTTTTCCAGAGCCCGCGGCAACGGCGGCCGGGGCGGCAGCGCCGGCGCCGGCCAAGACTTCCACACCCTGAAGAGCTGAGAGAGAGGGATCTCGCTCATCTGAATTTCATCAGGAAAAAATATTCTTCAGGGATACGATTGTCCTCGGGAGGACACCGTGTCCACCCCCGAGGTGCATCCATACTCCCCGCCTGCGCGCCCGCGAACTGACCGACTTCACAGTACTTGCGCCTGACTCCTGCAGGCTGGCACCGTGATTGCAGGAGTTGTCATCACCCGGTAGTGACATCCCAAAGAAGAAAGCTGAAGAGTTCAGCGAAAAATCTCGGAGTTCCGCACAGAGAATTCCTGAACAGAGGTGTCATCATGGTGATGCGATACGTCAAGGCGGCCCTGTTGGGAATCGCGATCGTGATCCTCTCGGCTGCCTGGTCAAAGCCTGCTCGAGCGGCCGATGTCAGCTTCGATTTCTTCTACTCAAATCTGAGTCCGCATGGCTCCTGGATGGTCTCATCCGAGTACGGGCAGGTCTGGCAGCCACGCGTTTACGCCGTGGATTGGAACCCCTACTATGACGGCCACTGGGTCTACACCGACCTGGGATGGGCCTGGGTTTCGGACTACTCGTGGGGGAGCGTCCCTTATCACTATGGAACCTGGGCGCTTGATGCCGATTATGGATGGGTGTGGGTCCCCGGATACGTCTGGGCGCCGGCCTGGGTCGTCTTTCGGACCGGACCCGACTACATCGGCTGGGCCCCGGTGTCGCCGCGCTACTCGCTGAGCGTCTCCAAGAGCTTCGGCCAACCCACTTCTGGCCCGTTCGTATTCGTTTCAGCCCGGGACTTCGTGGCCCCGCGCGTCCGAACCCATATTCTCCCCCAGAGACAGACGACGGTGCTCGTTCAGAACACGCGAATCGTGAACAGCCTCACCATTGAAAACGGTGTCGTGGTCAACCGCGGCCCGAATCCCAAGCTGATCGAGCGGGCATCCGGTCGGCCGATACCGGAGACGCGGATCGAGCAGGTTCGCGGTGTGGCCCTGGAGCCGCACATCGACCGCGCCAGACTCCGGGTCGACCCGCAGAGAATGAGGGAGGGCCTGCGCGTGGCCGAGCCGACTCGCGGAGAGAATCGTCACCTGCGGGTCCCACAGCTTGAATACCGGCAGGACGACGGGGATCGATCCAGCCGTCCGGATGGGATGGACCGTCGCTCGCTCCCGGATGCGCGGTCTGGCGATACCGTGGCCCCAAAAGCCAACCCGCGCGGGCAACCTCGCGATTCTGTGACAACACCGTCCGAGGCTCAGGGAAAGCCTCCAAACGCCGTGAACTCTTCCCCGAAGTCCGGTAAGCCACAGCCCCAGATCTCCGGTAAGACTCAGCCTCAGAAGGGATCGATCAACAAGCGGGATAACAAGAAGCCTCCCCAAGAGCAGAAGCCGCCGAAGAAGGACGCGGGGCACGAGTCAGGGCACCCTGATGCTATGTGATCGAGTCCCGGCGTCCGTGCGTCGACTCAGGGGATGTTCGCGGTGCTGTTGCTGATCGCTGGCTCCGCCATGGCCACGCGAAGCTTCGCAATCTCCCATCGAGCCAGCTCGCCCTAAAGTCGGTTGGTCGGGGCGGGATCCGCTAAAAAAACGGAGGCGCTCCCCGGGATGAAAGGAGCGCCCCCGTTGTCGCTGCCACTACCGCCCGACCGGACATCGACGGTCCCTGGCTAGGGTGAGCGTCGTTGGCCCAGTCCTGGTGCAGCGGCGCGTGTGGCCGCGTTTCAGTAAATGCCGTTGCCGCAAATCCCGATGGTGTCGCCGTGACCGAGATGATCTGGAAGCCCCGCCGGGAATTCCACGTCGATGGTCTTCTGCTCCGAGTGATTCGCCGGATTGGAATGGCAGAGCACCACCTTCGGCATCTTCACGATCCAGCCCTGGGATCCGAACGGCGTCGAGGCGTACCCACCTGCCGTCTTGGCGTCCCCCGAAATTCGGTAGGCATTGGCCAGGATCCAGTCCTGGGCATAGGTTCCCTGGACATTGAGGAAGGTGGTGAAATCCATCATCCCCGTGTAAGGCGTCCAGAGGAATGCCGTCGGGAATCCGAAGAAGTCTGCCGGGTAAGCCAGGCCGCTGATCACGTTGGCGTCGTTGCTCAAGTCTGTGGCCAAGGTCTGCCTGCCGAAATAATCCCCCAGACGCTCCACACCTGCGCCAGCAGTCCAGCGCCAGGCCTCTGGCGTGCAGTAGCGGAACTCCTCTCCCGAATCGGGATCCACGTAGATTCGCTCGACCTGATATGACTCGCCCACCACCGCAGTGCCGAGGGCGTTGATCCCATTGGCCGAGCCGATGTCGGTGGTGTATCCGGGGCACCACGAGTCGGCGGGGTTGCAGCAGAGCGCGGGCGATTGCTGGAACAGCGATTCCTTGCCGTTCACCCACTGCGCGCCCCGCCAGAATCCGGTGGGGTCCCGGTCCCAGCCGACGACACGCGAGCCGTCCGCATTGACGTCATTGGCCCGGCTGCCGTCATAGAAAAAGCCCAGGCTCTTCATACCAGTCTTCTTGTCCCACACGTAGGCGCTCACTTCCACGCAGTCGTTCCAGCCGAGGCCGACGACTTTCGCGTTGTCAGAAACGCCCCAGGCGCTGGACCATTCGCCGTCGCCGCAGGGCTGCGAATTCTGCAGACCTCCCAGCTCGAGCCAGCTCTTTCCACCCTGCCAGAGGCCGGCGATACCCAGCCGATCCGGGCGGAAGACCTCTCCCACGATGTTCTTGCCGTTCTCTGAGACATCCGGCGTGACGCTCCAGGGGGCGCCGCCGATGTCCTGGAACACGCCCGTGGCGGAGGTCCAGCGCCAGATCCCGTAAGCCGAACCGCCGACCACCACGCTTCCATCTCCCGAGATTCCGGTGGTGTTGGAGTCGGGGAGCTGCACCGGGATAAACGTTGGCGCTCCCTTGACGCGGTTGAACTTCATATCGGCGACGCGCGCTGCGCTCACCGTCCCGGCGATCGGAGTGGCCTGGCAGCGCGGATCGGTAAGGCCGTCATTGGACTCGGCGGTGTTGTAATACTCCTCGGGGCCGGGCAGGACGGTCTGGACGGGGGTGCTGAAGGCCCCGGCCACGATGCCATCCAGGTAAAGGGCATACTGCGCCCCTGGAGTGAGTCCGTTGAATGCGTAAGAGCCGTCGGGGCCCGCCTGTCCCTGCGAGAAGTCGCCAGACAGGGCCGAGATCGCATCGCCGAAAGGATCGGCCACGTTGCGAGCGATGACGTTGGCACCGGTGTACTGGGTCTTGCCATCCGGCCAGTAAATCTTGCCGGAGATCCTCGGAGTCGTTCCGGGCCACCCTGACTTGGGGTAGAGATCAGAAATCGCCGCTTCATCATCCAGCAGCTCCACCGTGCTCTGGGCGACCCCGGAATATCCCAGGTACGAGAAGGGGTACATCGTCTCCATCTGGGAAACCTCCGGGAAGCCAGCATAGGGTGTCGGGCATCCCGCCGCGCCCGTGTTCGGCTCGAAGGTGTTGAAGTCGACGTCGAAGAACAGCACCAGCTGTCCGTTGGTCTGGCTGTGGGCCAGATTGACGGCATGCCCGAACTCGTGGGTGACCACTCCGTCGAAATCGGCGGCCGCCTCCTCGGGCGGGACCCAGTCGGGGATGACGGAGCCGTTGAGAATGACCGTGGCCTCCAGAATGGCCGGGCTGTCGTCGTCCACGAACTCGATGACGGTGATACCCAGGACGCCGCCTGAGAAGCCGAAGAGCGACTCGAAAATGGATCCGTCCGCGTCATACACCACGTGAATGCCGCCACCGTTCCACTTATCGAGAACGTCGTAGATGTTGCTGGCATTGATGTCCGGCAGGCCGATGGAGGCGAAATCTCCGCCAATGGTGGCGTGAAACTTGGAATTCGGCACCTGGTTCCACTGGCCCCAGGAAAATGCGGTCATGGCGTCGGCCTCGCTGTTGCTGAGCGGGCCGAGAGTGCCGAGGTCGGTGTAGACGGTCGCTTGTCCGAGCGGCCATGAGTAGGGCGTCCGAGTCGCCGGATCGAAGACGTAGAGGGGACCCCCTGCGAAAGCCGCGGAGGAGAAGCATGCGCCGGCCAGGGCCAGCACCGCAAAGCCGATTCGTTTCAAGTCAATGGTTTTCATGGTTTCTCCTATTTCCACCAGTGCTTCTGAACGCCCTGGCGCAAGAAGTCGATGAAGGTTCCGGCGTGCACCCCGCCCTGGCGGGTGGCGAGCATCGCCTGCTGCTTCTCAGTGAGGGTCGCGCCGCCGGTGGGCACGTTCTTGAACAATCCGTTGTTCTGGAACGCATTGACGGCGTTGCCGGAGATCACCGTGAATTTCCCCTGCTGCAGGCCGATCGTCGTCCGGAAGCCCAACGACGACGGCCGCCCCAGGAACAGGATCACGTTCTCGCCGACGGTGTACTGCGGCATGCTGGGAAGCTGGCCGATGAATCGTCGTCCGTTTTCAGCAGGCTGCTTTGCCTGCACGCCGAATTGCCGGAACTTCAGCGTGCGGCCCGGAGTCCCGAGGATAGCCTCGGAGACGCTCACTTCGACCTCCAGGTACCCTAGGTTACCCTGGCGCCCTTCGGTGATTCGGGTGACGTCGCCCACCACGATGTCCTGCGCCGACTTGGCCAGCGCCGCGAGGTTCTGGGGCGCCATCGTGGTCGCGAACCCCGGCGCCACCGCCAGGCCCACGAGGCTCATGGCGGCCATCAAGCTCATGCATCGAATCCACAGCTTGCTCATGATTCCCTCCTTCGCTTCATGATCTTTTCCCTTCCCTATCAATGGATTGTGATTGAGGACAGGAGATTGCAGACAAACGCAAACCGGTGCCGCCTCATGGCAGGGAAAGCTCCCCTTCAAGAGGCCGCGACCCTTCCGTGGGCCGCCAGGTGACAACCGGGAGTGCCCGAGTAGGTGGATTTCGTCCGACATGGTAGTACCCGACTTCCGTGTGAATTCCAACCAAGAAAATCTGATTTTTGGCTTGGGAGATCCGGCAGGAAGCCATCGCCGGAGCCGACCAGGGCCAGTCGGGGGGGTTCTGAAAGAACCTGGCTTGCCGATTCGTCGCAGCTCTCTGGCCCGGCTCAGGGGGGCGAGGATGGCTTGGAAGATTCCCGATCAGCGCGGGGTGACTGGCCCGGGCTCGATCGTTCCAACCTTCTCCGGACCAGCTCGATGTGCGCCTTCAGGGTATAGAGCATGGACATGTAGGGGGAGGCAACTCGAACTCGATGGGCTCGCCTCTCGAGATCCTTGAGCCGGGTCAGCAAGCGGTCCGTTGATTGGCCCGCGCCACGATCCTCCAGCTCGCTCTCCAGCCAGCGAAGCTCCCCATAGATCATGAAGATCCGCCGGCGCATGCTCCAGGCATAAAGCGCCGACAGACCGTTCGCCAGCGGATACAGGATGCCGGCAACCGGGATCGCCAGCACCAGCAGCTGCTCCCCCATGATGGCCAGCCAGAAGGGGAGATAGCGCTGCAGAAAGGGGCGGCCCGACTTGTAGTAATGCAGGGCGTGGGAGCTGAGCGGCAAATCCACCGACTCGGCGGCCGGAAACTCGCCCGCCTTCTGGAAAACCTCCGCACTGGAATGGACCTGGGTGGCCGCCTCGAGGAGAAGGTATTGCAAGGCGGGGTGCAGGTCCTCACGCACCACCAGGCTGCTGCGCGTGGCGAGGAGCGTCACATCGTGCGGCGGTCGATTGGTCGCCAGATCTCCCACGCCGGTGGGCACGATCACCTTGGTCAGATAGGACTTGAGCGCGATGTAGGCGTCGGCGCGCGGAAAGCTCATCAGCTCCGTTGAGCTCGAAATGATCAGACGCTGCACCGCCGGGGAGTCCCAGGAAGTCAGCATCGAGGCGGCATCGATTCGCCCCTGCAGCAGCTTCTCAGCAGCTTCCTCGGGGGGGAGCCCGAGCAGTTGAATGGAGCCGATGTCCTTGGTGTTGAGCTTGAGCAATTCCAACGACAGCACCCGGGTGGCGCTTCCTTCCGGGCCGATGGACAGGCGCTTGGCCTGAAGATCCGGCAATCCTTGAATTGCCGCGCCCGTCCGGGTGAACAGCCACAACGGATCGTAAGCGATGGCGCCCAGGGAGCGCAGCTCCGGCGAGGCGGCCGGTGAAGTAAGGCCTCCCGAAAGGAAGCCGACTTGGACCTCCGAGCGGGGGTCGCGCAGGCGGGCGAGGTTTTCAACGGTTCCGGCCGTGCTCACCAGCATCAGGTTGATACCATCGTGAGCCAGGATCTCCCGGTAGCGCTTGCCATATTCCACGTAGGCGCTGCCCTGGGGGCCGGTGGCCATGGTGATCGTGCGCGGCGGCAGAGGATGCAGCCAGGCGATAAGCCACACGATCCCCGCCACGATGATCAGGGAAGCGAGGATCGCCACCGCCGCCAGACCGCGGCGGGGCTGTCTTGCAGCGCTTTCTTCCTCCGAGACCTTTTCCATCGGTGATTTTCCTGCCCACTTTGTGGTGTGCCAACGGCTCCGCCCGAGCGGAGCCTCAGCTCCAATCCCAGGAAGGGGAGTTTAGGACAGATTCTCGGGAGCAGGGCAATTTTTGTGTCAAACCACGAGGCATGGACCGTTGCAAAATTGCATGAGGCGGCGCCTGAGCCGTAGCGCTCTCAGGAGTGTCGGCGGGACTCCGGCAAGCGGGGCAGGCGAGTGTGTTCCCGGAAGCTGGCTACGGACAGGCCGGGTAGCTGCGGGGAACACCGTTGGAGTTGGCTCCCAGGTTCCCGCCGCAGGCGTTCCTGGAGCGGACCAGATAGAACAAGACCGGGGCGGGACTGGCGGCATCCACGGCCGTGAGATCGGATCCCCCCGACTCCACGCAGGATCCGCCCGGGAACGCAGGCGAGGTGTCGCGCACCAGATCGTAGAGCACCGTGACGCCGCCCGGAGCGGTCGGGGCGGTCCAGCTCAGCACGGTCGCACCGGGCGCGTCCAATACGAGATTGCGGGCCTCCGACGGGATGGACCAGATCGAGGCGCTCTGCGGTGAGCAGTCGGAAATGTCGGGAATGCCGTCCGTATCGCTGTCGACGCACTGGTGCTGATCCGGCAGGAGCGCAGGGAAGGGAAGGTTCGTGAGGTTGCTGAAGACGAGATTGTCGATTTCCCATCCCGGCGCGCCGGTGCTCGCATCCGAGCCGATGCGGAAACGCACACGGACACTCTGTCCCTGGAAGGCCGTTCCCAGATTCACCGTCACGGTCGCGAATCCGGGGTACCCAGGGCTGGTCCCGGCATACGCGCTGCGGCCGCCCAGCGGATTGCCGCCGCCGGCTGCCAGAACCCCGGTATAGCCCGGTGAGGCGGAGACGCCGACATCGGTCCAGCTGGCACCTCCGTTGTTGCTGATTTCAATGACTCCGCCGTCGAATGGCGTCGCGTCGGCGAACTCAAACGAGTAGCGGTGGCTGAACGTGAAGCTGAAGCTGCCGTTGGCAGCCACGTTCAGGATCGGCGATGTCAGGAACTGGTCCGCCGGGGCGTTGGAATCGGGCCCGCGCCAGCGGTGATCGGAGGGGCTCACCGCCAGTCGCTGCCAGGGCTCGGAGGTGTCGAGAGCCGGGTTGTTTCCCGCCGTCCACTGCGGGCTGTTGCTCTCCACGTCGTCGGAGGCGGACTGGTTGGGGACATCGTCATAGTTGCCGCGCTGGGCCGAAGGGACGCTCACCATTCCGGGAATCGCCAACGACGGGTCATTGAATGCGATGGTCAGCGGGAGGGCCTGCAATCCGGCTACGGAGCCCAGACTGATGCTCACGGTGGCAGCTGTCGTCCCGAAGGGCTGGGAAGGCGGGAACGAAACCGATCCCCCTCCGATTGTGACGGCTGGGTTGGACGAGCTCACCGTCGCGGTGGTGGCGCTCAACGCCGCGTTGCCGGTGTTCTGCAGCGTGATGGTCAGAGTGCCGGTCTCGCCGGCGTCCAGGACTCCGTCCCGATCGCAATAGACGGTGTTGTCATCCAGGGTGGCGCTCACCAAGCTGAGGTCGCCTCCCGCCACGAAGCTCTCGACCACTCCCTGCTGCGTCACGGAGTAACGATCGGGCGCCACGGCGCGAATCCCCGCTCCGCGGCGCGCGAACGCCTGGGAAAAGAGGAGATAGTCGGCGTTGTCCTGGGCGAAGGCCGCGGCGAGCAGGGCGTCACGGGCCTCCAGGAAAGTCGGCTGATCGGGAGTGATCTTGTAGGACGCCACCAGGTAGTCCCGCATGCGATCCCGCGCCTGGTCGAAGGTGAGGCGGGTTGTGTCCCTCAGGAGCGACGCATAGCACTCCCACAGCATCGTGGCCCAGACCTCGCCGGTGCTGTGGACCTCGGAATTGACGGAGCCGTCGGCCCCGTAGGCAATCGGCGCCGTGCCCGGCAAAGGCACGCCATCGGAGATGTGCTGAAAGGTCAGGGGATCCTTGCTGAAGTCCGTGGAGTAGGGAACCCGCCGGATTCCGAAATAGTAGCCGTTGTTCGGCTGGCCCCCGTTGGTCCCGCCGCTTTCCACGTAACCCGCCATCGCGTAAACGCCGCTGAAATTGGGATTCGAGGGAACCAGGGCGTCGGCTTCCCGCACCACCATCAGCAAAGCGTGGAAATCGGCCCACCCTTCACCCATCCCGACCCCCTGCTGGTTGGTCAAACCGTTGGCGTTGCCGATGAGACGATTACTGATCGAGTGCCCCCACTCGTGCGCCACGATCGTGTTGTCGATGGTGCCGTCCCGATCCACCGCGGGACCACGGAACAGGTTGGCGCTCACCCCCACCCCGAATTGCGCCCGCAGGGTGTTTCCGTCCGCTTGGGAGATGAACTGGCTCGGGATGGTGATGGTGGGATCGGTGCCGCTCATGTCCAGGATTCCGGTGCCGGAATTATTGGCGATGATCGCACCGATGGCTCCGTTGAGCTGGGCGTTCTTCACCTTGATGATGAACGAGCAGTTGCCGCGGTCCAGGAAGGCGATTTTTCCCGACAGCGCCGCCGCATTGACGAAGGGGGTCTCACAGGCGTCGGAGGTAGTGGCTGAGCCGTCGTTCACCAGGACCAGGCTTTGGGTGAGATTGAAGGAGGTCGGTCCGAACTGGGCCACTCCCACCGCGTAGGCGCCGGCGATGGAAGCGGGGGAATTGACGTTCAGAGAGCGCACGCCGATGCCGTCGAAAACGTACATCTGCATCCTGGGACGCGCGCCATCGGCGGGGGTGGACATGTTCGCGTTGTTCCTGCCGCTGAAATCCTGGGCCTCCGCCCGCATGCTGTCGTTCCCCAGGCCCCCGCGGCCGAAGTTGTTGGTCTGAGGGTTTCCCGCCGCCTCGTTATAGCCGGAGTCGTAATACCAGTCATGGAAGAAATTCACGTCATAGAAGAGCTGGGTGATGGCCGCCATCCGTTGGTTCGAGCTGGCCTGGGGGGACAGGCTCGTGTCGTAGGTGCGGTCGAAGGTGTTCGCCGAGGTGGTGGTGGCGCGCAGGTCGCCGGCGCTGAAGCCGTCCGGCGCGGCGAGATCGGCATACGCCTCCACGTTGTTCCCCGTCGTCTGGGTGGATCCCGGCGGCAGCCAGGGGTCGTTCGTGCTCAGAGGGCCGTTTTGGAGGGTGAGCAGCGAGGGTGGGACGAAAGCCGCTTGGAATCCATCCGGCAGGCCGGTGGGATGCGGCGTGGGAGCGATCCCCTGGGGTCCGTCCGCCGGCTGGGAGCTGGCGGCATCGGCCCAGACTCGATACGAGAAGGCGTCTCTCACCGTCAGGTTGTTCCGGAAAAGGAGCCCACCATCATCTGCCGAGATCACGTACGAGTAGTAGTCGGAGTCGCTCTGGGTTCTGTCGCCGACGTTCATCTCGACGTAGAAAGCGGGCTCGAGACGATCGGGCAGATGGAAGTAGACCTTCCGGATGCGCGCGGGTTGGACCATCGGCCTCGCAAGGAACATCTCGAGCGGATGCCGCAGCTCGTAGAATTCGTAGCCCCCCGAGGGTTTGCCGGAGGGCTGGAAATCAGCTGCAGGCAAACTCACCTCCGTCAGATCCTGATAGGCGCGGGTCAGCGCTTCACCGGAACCTGAGCGGAAAACGGGTGGGGAGCTGCGGGCTGCCCGCGCTGGAGTCCCCGCGAGGTACCCGGAAATGGCCGTCAGGCCCAGATTGCGGTTCATGATCACTTTGATCTCGTCGCGAAAAACATCGATGCCATTCACCCGCTGGCGGAAAGCGACGATGACGGCCCCTCGGCCCGTGTCGTGGATGGAGGCCAGAGCCGCGGTTTGGACCTCGTCCGGATCCAGATCGTAAAGTTCCAGGTAACGGCCCAGATGCTCGCGGGCCGCCTGCTCCGGACCCAGAGACTTGCGATTGGGTGCATGGGGATCCGGCTGCCCCGCATCGGCTGCCCAGAGGAAAGTGGGCACGCCCAGGGATTCCTGAGTGTGCAGTGACTTTTCCGGCCGAGCCAGTTCCTGGAGGCGGGACTTCGGAAGCCGAAGCGAACGCCGGGGTGTCTTCTTCGATGCGAGCGCATCAACATTGGGAAGGTCACGCGCCAAGCCGGGCGGGAAACCGGCCAGGCCGAGGACCAGGACGCAAAAGAATAGGCCTCGGAGGGCATGGCGGGCGCGGGAGCCCATGGTCAATCATTCTCCTTCGGGGTGGGACAATCTGGAATTCTAGCACGGCACAACTGTGCATGCGTCGCAGCTTGACGGGTGGGTCGCAGATGGGGCAGCATAGCCACCTTCCTGACGAAGCAGAGGAGTCCGGACCGCGGGTGTCGGCGGACCCTCGTTTCCCCCGAAGCCGGTGCGGCCGGCGAGGAGTCGTGCGATGCAAAACCATTTTAAGACACGGATCGGGACGATTGTGGGACTTCTCAGTGCCGTGGGAGTCGTGGCCGTACTGGCGCAAGGCGCTCCGCCGGCGGTCGGCCCGGCCGTGAACCCGGCCTCCGTGCAGAAAAAAGCCGGAACGCCTGTCCCTGCGAATGCCACGAAAGCGAAGAGTGACGGTGGAACTGCCGTGAAAGTGTCGACCGCCAATAGCGCCGCTGACGACGACAGTTTCTGGACCGAAGAGGTTGACATCGATGGTGACGGGGACGTGGACGCCACGAGCCTCGTCTGGGACGACGAGGACAAGGTTCTTTACAGCTACTCGGACGGCGCTTTCACCTGCGCCAATGGCGGCACGGGCACCGGCGAGCTGTTGATAGCCGCTTTTGCCGCCGGCAATACCGCAAAGCGCCCGGCAGGATCAGGGTTCTGGGTGGCGAGTCTCGACGCTGGCGAATGCGCCGCCCAGGCGGCAGGGCTGTGGGGCTGCCGGTTCAATCCGGCGGGCAAGACCACCGCGTGCGGGGCGGTGACCATCGATGACAAGGCTGATGACATCGTCATCGTGACGGCCAAGAAGTAGAAAGTCTGCTCGGAACCTGCTCCGCGCGCCGCTTCCACGCGGCGTTGCGGGGCAGGTCCCTCACCTGCACCTAATAGGGATTCCCATGAACAAACTGGTACGGATCGCACTGATACTGGCGCTCGCCGCGGTGGCTCCGGCCTCCTGGGCGGACAATCTCACGGGCACCACTCGCTTTCTATGCTCCTCCGGGAACGTGACGGCTTGCGACGAGGATGGGGATTGTGAGTCGGGCCCAGCCTATCTGTACAACATCCCGATGTTCGTCGAGATCGATGTAGCTCAGAAGCGCATCGGCACCACCAAGGGCAGCGCGGAGAACCGGACGACCGAAATCAAGACGCAGCGCCGCGAAGACGGCGGCATAGTCCTTCAAGGCTACGAGAAGGGCAATGCCTTCAGCTACGTCATCGACGAGAAGACCGGGATGCTCTCGGCCTCGGTGACGGGCAACGGCTTCAGCGTCGCGTTCTTCGGCGTCTGCACGCCTCTGCCCAAGACGAAGTAGTTCCAGCGGATTGAAGGTGGAGTCTTTCAGAGCGTGAGATCAAGGGAGAAAACGACCATGAGAAGAGCCATAGCCGCCACCCTGCTGGCGTGCCTCATAGCACCCTCAATCACCATGGCCCAGCAAAAATCGCTGGCCGCAACGCTGAACGTGTATGTCTTTCCGACCCAGGGCCAGAGCTCGTCCCAGGAATCTGAAGATGAGGCCTCCTGCTTCCAGTGGGCCCAGCAGAACACCGGCGTGAATCCATTCACGCTCCAGCAGCAGGAGCAACAGCAACAGCAGCAAGCGGCCCAGCAACAGCAGAAGATCCAGCAATCCGGTGCGGGGGCGGGAGCCGCCGGAGCGGTGGGTGGAGCCGCGGCGGGAGCGCTCATCGGGGGTATCTCGGGGCACAGCGCCAGCGCGGCGGCCGGATATGGCGCCGCGGCGGGATTTCTCTTTGCGCGGCGCCGCGCCCGGGAGAAGAAAGAACAAGCTTCACAGCAGGCCAGCCAGCAGAGCCAGCAGTCCGGCCAGGCTGATGCTCAGCAGATGGGCAATTTTAAAAAGGCGTTCAGCTGCTGCCTGAAGGCCAAGAACTACATGGTGGAGTACTAAGCGGCAGCTCCCATCAGGGAAGGAAGGGACTTAGCCGCCGGCCTTCCGGTAACCTGAGTTGGTGATGTTGACGCCCAGCTCCTCGGCCTTGTCGTCGAGCACGATCTGTGACGCATAACCGGTGCCGTCCGGCAGAGTGGCGATGCTCACGTTCAGGGTGACCGCGTCCTTCTGGTCCTGCAGGTAACTGTTCACCTTGATGCCCAGGAGGCGGTTCGTCGCGGTGTCCATGGTGACCGAAAGGGAGTCTCCCGGCTTCTCGTAGTTCTTGAAGGTGAGCTGCACGCTGCTTCCGCCAGGCAGTGGGGTGATCGACATGTTCCCGGCGTCCTTGCACGCCTGGATCTTTTCGGCGGATGGGGGGACATAGGTCTTCACCAGGGCTACAGCGGCTTTCATGCTGTCGGTAATCTCTTCCTTCTTGTGCTCCACGATTTTCCCGCGCAAGCCCCTCTTGTCCTTCTCTTCAGGGGGCGCCGTGAGGGGGACCTTCTGCACCGTGCCGTCCGCTCCGTAGTAGCACTGCTCCTCTTTGCTCGATTTCTCCTCGCCCTTCAGGCTGATCACGGTGGTCTGGATCCACTGATACTGTTTCAGCTGCGCCTTGCTCTGACCCAGCCATTGTTTCAGGGCCGCGACGCGATCCTGGGGCGGCTCCTGCGCCGAAGGCGCGGGGCTCAGGACGGACAGAAGGGCCAGGCCGACAAGCACGATAGTCAATTTTGTCATCGAAGTTCTCATATGGTTGTCCTTTCTTGGACTAGAAAACAAAGCCGAACCCGACGTACGGGCCGTACAGGGTCAGATCGGTCTCTACGTCGACACCATTCTCGGTGCTGTCGAGCTCCGTCGTGAAATAGCGATAGCCGAACCTCAGGTTGTATTTTCCCTTCGCATCACACAGGAATCCGAAGCTCGCGACTCCATTCAAGGCCAGCTCGGTGCCCCCTGCGCCGATGTCGCCGCGGATCGCGAAATACCAGCGCTTGCCCATCGGGGCCGAGTAGCGGACCCCGATGATGCCGTCGGTGTAAGTGTCGCCGGCGCTTCCATCGACCGTCGCCGAGATGGGAGGCGGTACGGTGATGGTCACGTCCTCCGAATCGTCGATCACCCGGATGCCGTAGAGGATGTCCAGTCCCGTCGGTGCGTTCTTCAGGCGGTAGAAACCCCCTGCTTCATACAGACCGAGGTCCACGTCCGCTTCGGTTTCAGTGCCGCCCGGGAGCGGTGGATTCGCCGAGCGCGTCTGCTCACCGGTAAGCGAGATGAAGATCGCATCGGTGAAAAAGCCGAGCTGCCCGTGCCGGCCCTCGAAGTGCACCTCTGCCGCGAGGTCCACGTCGTCCACGATATCCTTGAATTTGACGTCGGCGCCCAGCACGGGATCTCCATCCAGTGAAACGTCGGCGCGCACGCTGCTGGCCCACAGATAGGGAGTGATGTCCCATACCCATTTTTCCGCCGCCTGCGCGCTCCGCGAAGAGAGGAACGCGAATCCTGCCATCGCCGCCAGGCCGGCAAGCCGGGCGAGAGAGGGTTTCCGCATCGGTATCGCTCCTCGTGGGAAAGGCGATCCCACCGGTGAGGTCACCTCACCGGTGGGGTATTTATGAGTTGGAACGGAATCCGGAGGAGGATTACTCGACGTCGTAGGTGCAGACCGTGGTCGAGATATCCACGTAGGCAGCCAGGGCTGCCGCGGAGGCGTCATCCACCGCGTCGTTGGCCTCGGCCAGGGTCGCCTTCTTGGGGATGGCGTTGACCGCATCGCTCAGCTGCTTGGCCGTCTTGTTGAGTGCGTCATTCTGGGTCTTGCTGAGCTTGTCCGTCGCCTTTGCGAGCTTGTTGTAGGACGCGTCGACCGCCTTCTGCGCATTCTGGTAATCGGCGAGGGTATTGGTGGCACTAAGATTGTAGAGATTGTTCACGGCCTTGGCATAGGAGGCCAGATCGGTGCAGAAAGCCGCCGTCGCCTTGTCGAGGCTCTTCGCCTGTAGCGGTGAGCCCGCGACCACCAGAGCCAGCACCACGATTCCCAAGGACACCCACCTGAAACTCGTGCTCTTCATTGCCAATACTCCCTTTCCCTGCTCATGCGCGAGAGGAGTGACGCAGGAATGGAGGCGGGAATCCACACCCCAAGCCTATCGTCGTGATTTGGATGACGCCAAGGGTAGCCGATTCGCGGGAGATGTCAAGCGGGAGCCGGCGCTGCTCAGGCCAGCTCGCGGAACACCTGCTCAACCCGCTCGCAGGCCCACTCGAGGTCGGCCTGCGCGATCACCAGCGGCGGAGCGAAGCGGATCGTGGTGGCGTGCGTTTCCTTGCAGAGCAAGCCCTTCTTCATGAGAGCTTCGCAGAAGCGCCGCGCTCCGCCGGCCTCGGGGTGCAGCTCGAGTCCGATCCACAGGCCCCGGCCTCGCACTTCCTTGATTCGGGAGTCGCGAATCTGGCGCAGGCGGTTCAGGAACCACTCTCCCATGCTGGCGGAGTTCTCCACCATCTTCTCTTCCACCAGGACCTTGAGGGCCTCCCGGGCCACCGCGGCCGCCAGGGGATTGCCGCCGAACGTTGATCCGTGGTCTCCCGGGTGGAACACTCCCATGACTTCGTCATCCGCCAGGATGGCCGAAATCGGATAGAAGCCTCCGCCCAGCGCCTTGCCAACGATGACCACGTCGGGGCGCACCCCTTCGTGCTGGAAGGCGAACAGCTTGCCGGTGCGACCCAACCCCGACTGAATCTCATCGGCCACGAACAGGGCACGGTGGTGCTTGCACAGCTCGGCAATTTCCTTGAGGTAGCCCTGCGGCGGGACGATGATGCCGCTCTCACCCTGGATCGGCTCCACCAGGATGGCGACCACGTTGGGGTTCATCGCCTTGCGGATCGCCTCGATGTCGCCGTAGGGCAGCAGGGTGAATCCCGGGGTGAAGGGGCCGAAGCCGTCGCGGTACTGCGCGTCGTCGGAGAACCCGACGATGGTGGTGGTGCGGCCGTGGAAGTTGCCGGTGAACACCAGGATCTCGGCCTTCCCCTCGGGCACGCCCTTGATCTTGTAGCCCCACTTGCGGGCCGCCTTGATGGCGGTCTCCACCGCCTCCGCTCCGGAGTTCATCGGCAGCATCCGGCGGTAGCCGGTCATCTCCGAGACCTGGTGGTACAGCTCGCCGAGCTGGTCATTGCGGAAGGCCCGGGAGGTCAGCGTCACCTTGGCGCACTGCTCCACCATGGCTTTACGGATGCGGGGATGGCAGTGGCCCTGGTTGACCGCCGAGTAGGCGGCGAGAAAATCCAGGTAGCGGTTCCCTTCCACGTCCCAGACCCAGACGCCCTCGGCGCGCTGAATGACGACGTCGAGCGGGTGGTAGTTGTGGGCGCCGAATTCCTCTTCAAGCCGGATGAACTCAGTGGTGGCGGTCTTGGTCATGGTCATGGCGTTCGATCAACTCCTTGATGGCTCGGGATTGGGTGGTTCCCGGTCGTGTTTTATAAGGGCGTGCAGGGCGCTATTCTACGCGAAAAGGCGCCTATTCGTCACGTCACACCTTGGATACAACTTTTTACCATCCATTCCGTGACCTTTTGGTGGCGTTTGCGTAAACCTCAACGGCAGGCCCCGCCACGCCATGCGTGCCGGCGGGAGCCGCCGGATAGCCGGGTCGCCCGCGTGAACGCCTCACATCCGCCGCTCGTCAGGCAGGAGATTCATGATGAAACGATTCGCGATTCCGGCTTTGCTGGCAGTTTTCCTCACCATCGCGCCGTTGCAGGCGCAATCCACTTTTCACGGCAACAATGCGCGCACCGGCGTTTACCCGGGAAGCGGCCCCAAGAGCCTGGGCGGAGTGAAGTGGGTCTTCAAAACGAGGGGGCCGATCGTCACCTCGCCCGCCGTGGCAGACGGGGTGGTCTATATCGCGAGCCTCGGCGGGCATCTTTATGCCGTCGACCAGGAGACCGGCGTGGAGAAGTGGAACTTCAAATCCAGGATGCCCATCGCCTCCTCGCCGGCCCTGACCGGCGACACGCTCTACTTCGTCTCTTCGGCCGGCTCCCTGGTGGCAATCGACATCGCCACGGGCAAGCCGAAGTGGGTGTTCGCCGCCGAATTCGAGAGGAAGTTCGAGGCCAAGAACCTGCACGGCTATCCTTCTGCGGCGCAGACGATCCCCGATGCGTGGGACATCTTCACGTCTTCCCCGGCCGTCGCGGAGGGCAAGGTGTATTTCGGAAGCGGCGATGGCAATGTCTATGCGGTGGATGCCAAGACCGGTCTCCTGCAGTGGAAGTTCCCGACCCAGGACGTGGTGCACTCCTCCCCGGCGGTGGTGAACCGCATCGTCTACATCGGCAGCTGGGACAGCCGGCTTTACGCCCTCGACGCCGAAACCGGCCAGGAGAAATGGTCGTTCAAATCCGGGGAGGATCCGGCGATCCACAATCAGGTTGGATTCCAGTCCTCTCCGGCGGTGGTGGATGGCACGGTTTACGTGGGTTGCCGCGACGCCCACGTCTACGCCCTGGATGCCGCCACCGGCCGCAAGAAGTGGGACTATCCCACCAGCAAGTCCTGGGTGATCGGGACGCCCGCGGTGCGCGACGGCACGGTTTACGTGGGGACCTCTGACAGCGCGCGCTTCATGGCTCTCGATGCGAAGACCGGGCGCCTGCGGTTCAATTTCGACGCCAAGGCCTACATGTTCTCATCGGCGGCCCTGGCGGGTGACCTGGCCTACGTGGGGGATCACAACGGCAAGCTCTATGCGATTGACACCAAGAGCGGCAAGCTGGCGTGGGAATTCCAGACCGAAGCGTCCAAAAGGGATTCCATGAAGGTGCTCAATGAGGACGGCAGCTTGAACCAGGAGGCCTTCGCTCCGGTGTTCGGAGACTTCGAGGACATGTACCTGGACTTCTATCGCTACATCTCCATCGGCGCCATCATGTCCTCCCCGGCGGTAGATCGCGGAACGGTTTACTTCGGCAGCATGGACGGCAATCTGTACGCGCTGCAGTAGCGAAGGCCTTTGGGGAGCGCGGTCGATCTTGTGGGAGATGTGGTTCATAATGAACACCCCGAGTCACAAAGCTGTAGGAGGAAGTCATGAAAGCGATGGTGGTTCGTTCGCCTCGGTCCCCACTCGTCCCCGAAGAGCGCGAGGTGCCCAAACCGGGACGCGGGCAAGTCCGCATCAAGGTCCGGGCCTGCGGGGTTTGCCACAGCGATCAGCTGGTGACGGACGGCCTTTGGCCGGGTCTCGAGCTTCCCAGGGTCCCGGGTCATGAAGTTGCGGGGGTGGTGGATGCGCTCGGGGAAGGGGCGCAGCGATTCCAGGTCGGCGACCGAGTCGGGCTCGGGTGGCACGGTGGCCACGACGGGACCTGCGATCGCTGCCTGACCGGCCGCTTCATCAACTGCCGTAATGCGCGGATCACTGCGATCTCATTCGACGGAGGCTACCAGGAGTTCGTCATTGCTCCGGAAGTCGCCGTCGCGCCCATACCCAAGGGTCTGGACTTCGCCGAGGCGGCGCCGCTGATGTGCGCCGGGGTGACCACGTTCAACGCGTTGCGCAACTCGCCGGCCCGCTATGGTGATCTCGTCGCCATCCAGGGACTCGGCGGGCTGGGGCACCTTGGAGTGCAATACGCCCGCGCCATGGGCTTCGAGGTGGTGGGAATCTCCCGTGGAACCGACAAGGAGGAGTTTGCCCGCAAGCTGGGCGCTCACCATTACGTTGACTCCAATCGCAAGGACTTCGCCGAGGCGATGGCCAAGCTCGGAGGAGCCAAAGTGATTCTCGCCACCGCGCCGCACGCCCGCTCCATCTCGGCGCTGGTGCAAGGGCTGGGTGTCGAGGGGTGCCTGCTGATCGTCGCGGCAGCCTTCGAGCCCTTGGAAATCAACGCCATCGACCTGATCAGCCGCGTCGCGCGGGTGCAAGGCTGGGCCTCCGGGACGGCAGCCGACTCCGCTGACGCCATGGCTTTCGCTGTCAAGCATGACGTGCGAGCGATGATCGAGCGCTTCCCGCTTTCGGACGCCTCCCGCGGCCTGGAGGCGATGCTGAAAGGGACTGTGCGCTTCCGCGCCGTCCTGGACGTGGCGCCGCACTGAAGCGTTCATAAACCCTGAAGCCACAAGGCCATCGGCCTCTGCCTGGTAAACCACCCAGAGCGAGCCACTCCTACGCCCCGCACCGCCTCCGCCTGCAGCTCGCCCAGATTTCACGCAATACGCACACAGGCCTCGAATTGCCTACATCTCCCGGGCGTAACGTTTGGGCCAGATACGAACGGACCCGATAACGGCAAGCCAACCTGGGAGGAGACGATGGTGACCTGGATGCGGAGGGGGCGAGCAATTGTCTGGACACTGCTGGTTCTGTGCGCGGCGGGAGAGGCCCGAGGCCAGGAGCGCTCGGAGCGGAGCCTCTCACCCTACTTCCTCCTCCAGGGTGGAGAAGCATCCCTGGATCATTTCCCGCTCAAGTCGACTGCGGTGGTGGCGAGCGTCAACGGGGTCATCGCCGACGTGCGGGTGACGCAGACCTACTCCAACGAGGGACTGGCGCCCATCAACGCCCGCTACGTGTTTCCCGGCTCAACGAGCGCCTCGATCCACGGGATGAAGATCACCATCGGCGACCAGGTGGTAGTCGCCAAGATCAAGGAGCGGCAGCAGGCCAAGCAGGAGTTCGAGACCGCCAAATCCCAGGGAAAGAGCGCCTCGCTGCTGGAGCAGCACCGGCCCAACGTATTCAGCATGAACGTGGCCAACATCCTTCCTCATGATGTAGTCGAGGTCGAGCTGCACTACACCGAGCTGCTGGTCCCGACCGACGGAACCTACCAATTCGTCTATCCGGCGGTGGTCGGTCCGCGCTACTCGAGCCATGCGGAATCGGGGGCCCCGGAAGCGGAGAAGTGGGTGAGCAGCCCTTACCTGCACGAGAACGAAGTTCCACCCGGCAGCTTCGCCATCCGGGTGTCCCTGTCGACCGGCATCCCCCTGCGGGAAGTCCATTGCGCGTCGCATGAAGTGAACCTGGCCTGGGTCAGCCAGTCGGTCGCCACCGTGGACCTGGCCAATCCGGAGGATTTCGGCGGCAACCGCGATTTCATCCTGAGCTACCGGCTGGTCGGAAAGGAGATTCAAAGCGGCCTGCTGCTCTATGAGGGAGAAGGCGAGAACTTCTTCCTGCTGATGGTCCAGCCTCCGGAGCAGGTTCGCCTCGCGGACATCCCGCCCCGGGAGTACATCTTCGTCCTGGACGTCTCGGGCTCCATGGACGGGTTCCCCATCGAAACCGCCAAAGCGCTGATCCGGGATTTGATCGGGCACCTGCGGGAAACCGACCGCTTCAACGTCGTGCTTTTTGCCGGAGGCTCGCGCGTCCTGGCGCCTTCGTCCCGGACGGCCACCGCGCGGAACGTGCAGTCGGCGATCCAGATGATCGAGCAGCAGGGCGCGGGGGGCGGCACGGAGCTCGTCCCGGCGCTGCAGGTGGCGCTGGCCCTGCCCCGGGATGAGCAATTCGCGCGCAGCGTCGTGGTCATCACCGACGGGTTCATCAGCGCGGAGACGGAGACCTTCGAGCTCATCCAGAAAAACCTGAGTCGCACCAATTTCTTCTCTTTCGGGATTGGCTCCGGGGTCAATCGCTACCTGGTGGAGGGGATCGCCAAGGCGGGAATGGGCGAGCCGTTCGTGGTGACGAAGTCCGAGGAGGCGCCGTCCACGGCCGAGCGCTTCCGCGAATACATCGAGTCCCCCGTTCTGACGAAGCTCGAGGTGCACTACGAGGGGTTCGAGGCGTACGACGTCGAGCCGCCGGCCCTGCCCGACCTGCTCGGCCAGCGCCCGGTCGTCCTGTTCGGAAAGTGGCGCGGCAGTCGCAACGGACAGATCGGGGTTTCAGGAACGGGGGCCCGGGGAGCCTATAGCCGGCAGTTCCGGACTGCCGACGCGCAGCCGCTGCAGGAGAACGCAGCGCTGCGGTACCTATGGGCCCGTGAGCGAATCGCCCGGCTTTCCGATTTCAATTTCGGCAAGCCCAGTGAGGACGAGATTCGCCAGGTGACTTCCCTGGGATTGAACTACTCGCTCCTCACCCGGTATACCTCCTTCATTGCCGTTCTCGAGACGGTGCGCAACCCGGAGGCGAAGGCCAAGGACGTCAGCCAGCCTCTGCCCCTGCCGCAGGGGGTGAGCGATAGCGCCGCCTCCGATTACGCCGTCGGTCCGGAGCCGGAGCTCTGGGTTCTGCTCACACTCCTCGTGCTGCTGATGGCGCTGGTCTCCCTCGTCCGGAGCCGGCGGCTCGCCGCACGGCACTGAGGCGGTGATGAGCACGATGCGATCGATCGCCGTGAAAGCCCGCCTGGGGGCGCGGGAATCTCTCGGATGGCTGCTCCTCTACGGAGCCGGCTGCACCGTTGCGTTCGCTTTGAAGCTCTTCTACAGTCGCGCCGGCTCCGGCGATCTTGCCTGGATCCTCGCTCCCACCTCGGCTCTGACCGAGCTCCTGACGGGCAGCCAGTTTCAGCGGGAGGTGCGGACGGGATGGATCAGTCATTCCAGCCGGATGATCCTGGGGCCCGGCTGCGCAGGGGTGAACTTCCTGATCATCGCCTTTTCGGCCTTTTTCTTCTCGTTCGTCGGCAGGCTCAGGACCGCCGCCGGCCGGTGCGGGTGGCTGGCGGCCAGCCTGGCAGGGGCCTATCTGCTCGCCATCGTGACGAATGCGCTGCGGATCATCGCGGCCATCCACCTTCATGACGTGGACATCTACCGCGGCATGATCACCCCCCTGAGGGTCCATCGAGCGGAAGGAACGCTGCTGTATCTGGCTGCGCTCCTCCTGGCTTATCTCGCTGTTGATCACGCATTCGGGCGCCGAACGAGGGCCCCCGCCCGGCGCCGAACTCCCGCGCCTCTGATTCCGCTCGGCTGGTACGCGGCCATCGCGCTGGGCGTGCCGCTGGTGAACCGGGCTTACACCGGAGGGGCGGCCGGTCCATTTCTTGAGCATGTGGCCCTGGTGCTCCTGGTCTGCCTGTCGCTGGCGCTCGTCTGTCTTGCACCCCGTATTGGAAATCAGAGCGGGGAGAGCGCCCAGGGCAGGGACCCGAGGAGTGAAACTCCCCAGCCGAGGTGCTAAGATTCGCGACCAGCCGCACATGGCACCAATGGCTGGGGGCCCGTGAAATCCCGGATACTCATCGTCGATGACGAGCCGGCCATCCTGGACAACATTCAATACGTCCTGGAGGCGGAGGGGCTCGAAACGGTGCGCCTTTCCGAGGGCCTCGCCGTTCCACCGCTGCTCTCCAAAGAGCGAATCGACCTGATCCTGCTCGACATCGGCCTGCCGGATATCAGCGGGCTGGAGCTCTGCCGGGAGATTCGCAAGAGCCACTCCACACCCATCATTTTTCTCACGGCGCGCACCGGCGAGATCGATCGTGTCGTCGGATTGGAGCTGGGCGGGGATGACTACATCTCGAAGCCCTTCAGCCCCAGGGAGCTTTCCGCCCGGGTGAAGGCGGTGCTCCGCCGCGCCCACACTCCCGCGCCGCCGGCCGTCCCGCATGCCGCCTTCGAGGTCAACGAATCCAGGCGCCAGATCTCCTACCACGGCCGGATGCTGGAGCTCTCCCGATACGAGTACGAGATCCTTTCCACGTTCATTCGCCGACCCGGGCACGTCTTCACCCGGGATCAGCTCCGGTCACAAGTCTGGGAGCAGCCGGAGTCGAGCCTCGAGCGCAGCGTGGACGCCCACATCAAGAATCTGCGCGCCAAGCTGAAGGCCATCCGGCCGGATGGGGATCCCATCGTGACGCACCGGGGGATCGGCTATTCTCTGGACGAAGACCCGTGAGGCTGGGCGGCCTGCTGTTCCTCGCCTATCTGCTGATTTTCGCCCTCTGCTTCTCCTACCCCGTCGCCCGCTTCGCCAAGAGCCTGCGCACCCATTACCTGGAAAGCGTCGAGGAGCCTCTGGTCGATCAGGCCAACATCCTGGCGGAGCTGGTCGGCCGGGCGATGGAGACTTCCGGTTTCAGCCCCGACGACTGGTACGAGGTTTTCGATCGGGTCTACGCGCGCACCCTCTCGGCAAAGATCTATGAGATGAAAAAGCGGCAGGTGGATATCCGGGTCTACCTCACCGACGCGGCCGGACGGGTCATCTTCGACTCCGAAGATCCGGACAATCTCGGAGCGGATTATTCGCAGTGGCGGGATGTCCGACTGACCTTGAAGGGAGAGTATGGAGCGCGCACGACCCGCAAGGACCCCGGGGACCCGGCCACATCGGTGCTCTACGTCGGCGCGCCGATTCGCGTCAGAGGGGAGACCGCCGGAGTCCTGACCGTGGGCAAGCCCATGACCAGCATCAATGCGTTTCTCAAGTCGGCACAGCCGGAGGTCCTCCGGATCGGGGCACTCTCGGCGCTCGTGGCGATTTCATTGAGCCTGCTGGTCTCCTGGTGGGTCTCCCGGCAGATCCAGACGCTCATCGGGTACGCCAACGACATCCGGATGGGCAGGCGCGTCGACCTGCCGGACCTGGCGCGAACCGAGCTGAAAGAGATGGGGGATGCCTTCGACAAGATGCGGGAGTCGCTGGAAGGGAAGAAGTACGTGGAGCAATACGTTCAGACCCTCACCCACGAGATCAAGAGCCCCCTCTCGGCCATCCGGGGGGCCGCCGAGCTTCTGGAGGAAGAGATGCCGCTCGAAAGCCGCAAGCAGTTCCTCTCCAACATCCGCAACGAAGCGGAGCGCATTCAGGATCTGGTGGAGCGCATGCTGAAGCTCTCAGAGCTGGAAACGAAGAAGTCCCTCGAGACGCTGGAGGTCGTCCTCATAGCGCCACTCGTCCGGACGGTGCTGGAGGGGAAGGGGCCGATGTTGTCGCGCAAGAGGCTGGAGGTCGAAGCGCTTCTCGACGAGGCCCTGACGGTCCAGGGCGATCCCTTCCTCCTGCATCAAGCGCTGGCTAATCTAATACAGAACGCCATCGACTTCAGCCCGGCGGGGGGACGTATCGTCGTGCGCGGCGCCGCGAGCGGGTCGGGGATGAGCCTCACCGTGGAGGATCAAGGGCCGGGCATCCCTGCCTACGCACAGGAGCGGATCTTTCAGAAGTTCTTCTCCCTCAAGCGACCGGACACGGGCAAGAAGAGCACCGGGCTGGGCCTCAATTTCGTGCGCGAAGTGGCCTCTCTCCATAAGGGTCGAATCGAGCTGGAGAATCTCCCCTCCGCTGGATTTCGGGCGTCGCTTTTCCTGCCGGTTAGCCAATAGGCCCTGATCTCGAAAATGGTCAACCTGCCGCCGGACAGAATCCTTGGCGACCTGGCTTTGCGGCTGCGCCTTAATGAGGCCGCAATGGCATGAACATGCTCCTCCAGCACATCGAATCAGCAAAGCACTCCTAGTTCGCCAGATCTCCTGAGTCCCTAATCTCCGCGTCGGGCACCACGCCACAGAATGCAGCATATCCATGCTCTGCCGCCGACCCGCCTTGCAAAGTATCTTGACCTAAGCGAGGGCCGCTCCTGATGAGTCTCGCCCGCAGGCGAGGCATTTGAGGAGGCGCCGCCCTCGAATCCTCAATTGAATCAGGGTGGCGTCGAGTCGTGGGCCGGGTCGTGGCGAAGTCTTGAATCGCGGAGGCAGCATGAAGTTTCCAGCATTCCCAAGAGCGCGGTGGGTTGCGAGCCTGGCACTGGTTGGCGTCGTGTCGATCGCCGGGGGAGAGCTTGGGGCCGCCGGCTCCGCGCCGCCGGCCAGGAAGGGACGGAAAGCCGAAAAGACGAATGGCATCGTAAGCGTGCGGCTCGAAATCCTCCCCGGCCAGAAGGAAAAACTCGTGGACCTGGCTCTCCCGGAGGCGGTCGCCTTCGTGATCATGGGCCGACCTGGACTCGATGTCCGTGATCTGGATCCGGCCAGCCTCAGCCTGGCGGGAGCCTCGGTGGCGAAGAACGAGCATGGTGAGGCAGCCGAATTCAGGGACGTCGACGGCGATGGCCTGACCGACCTGGTGGCGCAGGTCTACTCGAGGCAGATGCGCATCGCCGAAGGAATCCGACGCGTTTCGCTGAGCGGCCGCACCCGGGACGGCCGAAACGTCGAAGCGACGGCCGACCTGCGCACGGTGCAGCATCTCAGGGCGGAGCGGCGCCGCGCCTATCGCCCCGATCCGGCTTCCGAGAAGCAGCCTCCAATGACGGTGGCGATCGACATCCTTCCGGGTGACCCTGCCAACCGGTTCGAGCTGGGAAACCGCGGCACCATTACCGCCGCCGTGCTGAGCGCCGCGGATTTCGATGCGACCGCCCTCGATCCCTCCACTCTCACCCTGGCCGGATCACCGGCGACACGCCGGGGGGGGAAGGGAGGAATGGGGTCGTTCGAGGACGTCAATGGGGATGGCCTTCAGGATCTCGTGGTGGAATTCCCCAAACGCTTCCTGCAGCTCCAGTTTGGCTCTACCGAGGCGGTGCTGCGGGGAATCGCCCCCCGGGGCCGCTTCATTCAAGGCTCAGACCGGGTTCAAATTGGCGACAAGTCCACCATGACCTTCGACAGCTATCCACCCCCTCCCCTCTCTCAGCCGGGGCCCGAGTTCATCCAGACGGCCGGAATCCTGCTCAATGACGCGGCGGTTGCCTCTCCTTATCCGTCGAGCATCACGGTGTCGGGAGTCCCAGGGGTCATCTCGAAAGTGCGGGTCTCGCTCAGGAACCTGACCCACGGTTATCCCGCCGACCTGGACATGCTCCTCGTCGGGCCCACGGGGCAGAACCTCATCTTGATGTCCGATGTGGGAGGGATCGCTCCGGGAGTCACCAATGTGTCGCTGAGCTTCGATGATGACTCGGCCTATCCGCTCGATCCGGTGGCCAATCCCTTCAGCACCACCTATCAGCCCACCAACGGCGTGGACGCCGATGTTTTTCCCGCTCCCGCCCCGACCCCGTCACCCGCCACGACGCTCTCGGTTTTCAACGGGACGAATCCCAACGGCGTCTGGAGCCTTTACATCCTGGACGATTCCGGCGGAGATGCCGGAATCATAACCGACGGATGGTCGATCGATTTCATCATCGCCACTGAGGTCTGCAATGCGGGCGGGATCGCCATCTTCGACAATTCCGCCTCCGCGCCCTATCCCTCCCCCCTCAATGTGGCGGGAGTACCGCCGGCGATCAGCAAAGTGACCCTCAAGCTGAAGGGCCTGAGTCACACCTATCCCGACGACATCGACATGCTGCTGGTGGGGCCCGGCGGTCAGAGCGCGCTGGTGCTGTCCGACGCGGGGGGAATCGGGCCGGGAGTCTCCAACGAGACGCTGGTCATCGATGACAACGCCGCCCTGATGTTCGACCTTTTCGCCAATCCTGTAAATGCGACCTACCAGCCGCTTGACCTGACGCCGGGGGACACCTTCCCCGGACTGGCGCCGCCCGGACCCTATACAAGCGACCTGTTCCGGTTCGACGGCACCAACCCGAACGGATTCTGGTATCTCTATGTCCTCGATGACACGGGCGGCGACTCCGGCAGCATCGGCAGCTGGTGTCTCGACATCACCGCCATTACCCCGGTGGAGGGGAGCAATCCGGCCTTCAACGTCATTCCCAGTGGCCAGCCCAGCATCACCCAGGGGCCGGCCTTTTTCTATCCCTCCAACATTCAGGTCACCGGAACTCACGGCGCCATCGCGAACACCACGGTGACGCTCAACGGTCTGACCCACACCTACCCGCAGGACCTGGATATCCTGCTTACGGGGCCGATTGGAGGATCCATCGCCTCGGCTGTCCTGATGTCGGATGTCGGTGGGGTGGGTCCGGGAGTCTCAGGGGTCAACCTCACCTTCGATGCCAATGCCGCCAGCCCCCTTCCAGTGGCGTCCAATCCGGCCTCGGGTACCTACCAGCCCAACAACGACGACAGCGCCGGTACCGACACGTTTCCGGCTCCGGCTCCGGCCGGCCCCTATGGTTCTCTGAGCGACTTCAATCTCTCGGAGGATCCCATCGGCACCTGGTCCCTGTACGTCTACGATGACGCCGGAGGAGATGTCGGGTATCTTGCCGGGGGTTGGAGCCTCACCATCCAGACCTTTCTCGAGCCGCTCATGTATCACTCGCCCGGTCATTACTGCAATTTCGGCTTTCCGACGATTCCCGACGGCGCGCCGGGCGTGACCCAGGGCGCGGCGAGTTACTATCCGCTCGAGATCCTTGTGTCGGGATACCCACACTGGCTGGATCACTACAAGCCGCGGGTGGAGCTCTGGGGACTGAGCCATTCCTACCCTCAGGATCTGGACATCGTCCTGCAGGGGCCCGATGGTCAAACCACGGTTCTCATGTCGGATGCGGGTGGAATCGCCCCAATGGGCAGCACAAACCTGATCTTCGACGACGACGCGGCGGCTTCAATCCCCCAGTCCTCGGCTCCGACAACGGGAGTCTACCGGCCCACCGACTACGATGACGGATTTGCAGACAATCTCTCGGCGCCCTGTCCTCCCAGCTGCTCGTTCACCCCACCCAGCGCTCCGTTCGGGAAAACCCTCTCCTCGTTCAAGGGACGCTTCACGGGTATCGCGTACTGGACGCTGTGGATCATGGATGATTCGGTCGGGGACACAGGGAACCTGGTCTTTTACTGCATCGACTTCAGGCCCTCCCCCGAGGCGGGAGAGGCTGTCAATCTGCGCTGGACGAGCGACACCGCCCTGGCCTGGGACGTCGGCAACAATGCCACTTCCTACAACGTCTATCGTGGAGATCGCACCCAGCTGCCGGCGCTGCTCGACCACACGACCGATTCCTGTGCGCGATCCTCGAGTCTGACGCAAGAAAGCCCAGGACTCGCGGAAGTTCCCGCCCTGGGCTCGTTCTACTGGTACCTCGTGCGGGGGCACAACTTTGAAGGCGATGGTCCCGCTGGATTCACATTACGCAACTCTCAGACCCTGGCACGCATCCAGGAGGCCACCGGAGTCTGCCCCTGAGTGGAGGAGGCTATTCGCTCTCTTCAGGACTCTGATCGGAATCCTGGGGAGCCTGGGGAGGGCGAGGCCCGCGCCGATCGGAGCGCTCGGGTCGCGGCGGCGCCAAAGCCTTCAGCTTCTCCTGTTGTTCCGGCGTGAGGCTGTTCTTGACCCGGATCATCAGGCCCAGATGGGTGAGCTTGATCTGCTTCTCGAGATCCTGGACCTGAGAGGCGAGGGCCAGGGCCTCCGCTTCATCGATCCGGGTCTGGCTCAGCATCGTGTGAAGCTGCTCCGCCAGGGGCGCCATTTCCTGCTTGAAGCCGACGAACTTGTCATGAGTGGCGCCGATGTTCTTGGTGATGGCGAGAATCTGTTGGTCGCTAAGCGCCAGCGCGGTCTGATTGGCGAGGACGAAATCGGGGGGAAACAGTCCGAACTGCGCCATGTGAGCTTCCATCATGCCCCCAGGTCCATGTTTCGGGAATGGGCCCATAGGGCCGGAATGCTGCGCTCCGGCAGCTGTGATGGCGCCGGATAGAATCAAAATCGTCAAGAGTGTTCGCTTCATGGATGGCTCCTTTCGTCGACCCGGGTCAGTCCGGGCGGCTGTCCGGTTGAGTCGTCGGTTGTTCCTGGGATTCGTGAGCGCTCCCGCCGGAATTGGCTCCCGTTACGGAGATCGCGAGATCGGCGGGTAGCAGGAAATCGGTGGGCGCGGACCAGGCTTGCAGCTCTCTCGCCTGGGCGATGGCTTTATCGATGGAGCGTTGGGTGGAGAGGTGGCTCCAGAGCGCCACCGTCGATCCGATCACCAGAAGACCCGCCGCCGACCAGGCCAGCCGGCCGGCAATCGTCCTGAGGCCAGGAGGCCGCGAGCCAGGCCGCGGTGTCGCTGCCCGGATGGCCTCGTAGGCGGGAGCGCGAGCAGCCTCCGCCCGCCGCAGGGCCTGGAACTGCTCGCGCAGAGTCCGGTCGTCGTTGCGCGGATCCCGGCTCATCGCAACGCCTCCTCCGACAACAGCGCCTTCAATCTTCGCTTCCCCCGCTCGTAGTGGACGCGCGCCGTCCCCAGCCTCATCCGGAGAACTGCCGCCGCCTCTTCGATGCTCATCTCCTGATAGAAGACCAGATGCAGGATCTCCCGCTGACGAGCCGACAGCCGGGCGAAGGCGCGCAGGAGACGGGAGGTCTCCCGATCGGCAACAAGCGCCGGCTCGGGATTGCCGGTGGCGTCAGGCGCCGGACTCATGCGGACGAATCGGGCCAGTCGCGAGGCGGAGAGCCAGGCCCGCCGTTGCTCGCCGGCAGCAATCCGGCGGATGACGCCGAAAACCCAGGTCTTGAAGGAGGATCGCCCGTCGAACCGGGCACGACCCTCGAGGATCTCCACGTAGGTCATCTGCAGCACCTCCTCGGCAAGGGCGCGATTCCGATGGCAGCAGGTGATGGCCCAGCCGAAAGCGTCCGAGTGCCAGGCGGCGAGGGAATCACTCAGGGCGTCGGACTCCGGGCGCGGGCGATTAGCTTCCATCGTCATGAGATGAGTGGCGCGAGCCGGCGAGCCATAGGACAGACCCCCCCAACAAAATGCGGAATCGTTCGTCCTCAGGATCCTAGTACGGGGCTGATTTGTGTGGAGTCTGGCGTATCAGGGAGCGATAGACAATCTCGGGGGAGGGGAACCGGAGGAGACGCGGGAGAGCGGGCGGCGGCCCAGCCGCCGCCCGCATCCCTTAGGATGAACGACTCGATGGTTCCGGTACTACTGGACGCTGATCATCAGGGCGGTCGTATAGGTGATGGAGATCTTGTCACCCGCCACGACACCCTTCAGATTTCCCTTGTCCTTCACCATGTAACTCATGCTGCGGCCATCCTCGGTCGTCACCGTGAGCGCTCCGGCTTTCTCGTCGACCGACTGGACCGTCACATTGGCCGTCTGCTGTTCGGTGATCGATCCGCTGGGCTTGGCCGTGGCATTCCGGACGACGGCAGCAGGCTGCTCGCCGGAGGGCATTCCGGGCTCGCCGGGCTTGCGGACCTGGACAACCACCGACTCCTGGTACTTGAAGGTGACCTTGTCCCCGACCTTGAGCTCGTTGAAGCGCTGCACCTCCGGGCCGACGTAGATATCCTCGAAATTCCCTTTGTCATCCTTGAAGGAGACGATCCGGGTATCGTGGTCGATAGCCACGATGGTGGCTTTCAGGGTGACGCTGCCTTTCATTTCGATCGGCTTTTTCGCTTGGGCGAGTACAGGCAGAGCAACGAGAGCGGTCAACAGGAGCAGGAACATGGGGAACGCGATTCTTTTTTGCATGACGTCAGTTTCCTCCGGTAGATTTCACGGCTGATTCCGGGCCGCGGGGAGTCCGTGCCCGGCGCCGTGCGTTTGTGGGTTCAGTACTTCACCATATAGTTCTTGGCTTCCAGGCAAACGCTGAAAGCCTTCTTGAAGTTGTCCATCTGCTGTTGGGTGGACTGCTGCGCCGCCTGGCTTTGCTGGCTGGCCTGTGCGGACGCCTGCTTCTCCGCCTCCTTGCCCTTCCTACGCCCGACCAGCACACCCGCGGCAGCCCCGTAAGCCGCTCCCTTGCCGGCGTCGTCGCTGGCGATCTCACCGATGAGGGCGCCCGCCGCAGCTCCCTTGACGGCGCCCGATGCACCGGCGCCCTTGCCCGCCTGAGCCGCCTGCTGCTGCGCCTGCTGGGCCTGCTGCTGTTGCGCCTGCGCCTGCTTCTGCAGCTGGAACGGATCCACTCCCGTGTTGGTGACGGCATACTGATAGCAGGCAGCTTCGTCCTGGGACTGCTGCTCGGGCGTCTGGCCCTTGGTGGGAAAGGCATAGACGTTCATGGTGGCGGCGAGAGTCTTCTGGCCGGTCGGCTGGGCGGGAGGCGCCTGGGCCAGGGCGGCCACCCCCACCGCGGCGGAAATCAAGATGACGAATGCGGCAATCCGTTTCATAGATATCTCTCCTCTGGTACTGCTTCCTTTTTGAAGGCCGGGACCGAGATTATAGACCAGTTCCTGCCGGGAGGCCCCGAAGAGCCGCCCGGCACTGGCCTTAATTCCCCGATGGGCTCTTCATCTGGTCCATCTTCTTCTGCATCTCCTCTTTCAGCGCTTCCAGATTGAAGCTCGCGCCCTTTTGCATCGGCGGGTAGTCGAGGAAGGTTTTGGCCACCTTGGCGATCTCCTGCTGCACGAAGACGTAGCGCCAGAATTCGAAGGCCCACCAGTTGTAGAAAGCCAGCGAGCCGCTCCCCCCGTTCGGCATGCCGGTGCGCTCCAGGGGATCCAGGCGCAGATTCACCAGAATCGGAAAGTCCGGTTTGGTCGTCCCGCCAAGCCAGCCGTTCGGCTGGTCGATGAATCGGTACTTGAAGTCGTTGATACGCATCGCTGCTAATGTCGTCTCGGTGAAGTAGATGATTTCGTACCGATTGGAGGGTCCCTTCCCGGTGATCAGGTTCGTCTGATCATAGCCGTCCAGGTGGACCTTGTAAGTCTTCCCGCCGATCTGCTTCCCCTTCGCCAGCTCGGAGACGATGTTCGGATTGCCCGCCGCGGCGATGAATGTCGGAAACCAGTCGAGTCCCGATACGATGCCGTTTTCGACTTTCCCGGCGGGAACCTTCCCCGGCCATCGAATCATGGCCGGTACGCGGAAGCCACCCTCCAGTGCAGTCCCCTTACCACCGGCGAAGGGGGTCTGGCCGCCGTCCGGCCAGGTGAAGTTCTCCGCTCCGTTGTCGGTGGAGAAGGCCAGAATGGTGTTGTCGTCCAGGTTGTTGTCCTTGAGGTATCGCATGACCGTGCCGACGATGTCGTCGAGCTGCGCCATGCCGGCCTCCTCAATGCTCCATCCGTTTTCGGAGTTGCGCATCTTCTCGTACTTGGGGGAGAGGTGCGTGATGACGTGCATGCGCGTCGGATTGAGCCACAGGAAGAACGGCTTGTTGTTCTGCCTGGCCTTGTCCACGAACTTGAGGGCGTTGGCCAGGATCTCGTCGTCGATGGTCTCCATGCGCTCGGGACACAGCTGGCCATCATCCTGGATCTTCTGCTTTCCGACCTTGCCCCAGCGCAGCTGCACGGTGGGATCGTCGGTGTCAGTAGCCCAGGAATGGACCATGTTCCGTGGCCCAACCTGATCGCGGAGGTTCTGCGGGTAGTTGGGATGGCAGGGATCTTCCATCGCATCCAGATGGTAAAGATAGCCGTAGAACTCGTCGAACCCATGGACGGTGGGAAGGAATCTGTTGAGGTCGCCGAGGTGGTTCTTGCCGAACTGGCCGGTGGTGTAACCCATCGACTTCAGCACGTGGGCAATCGTCACCGCTTCATCTGGAATGCCCATCGGGGAGCCGGCCTGGCCCACGGTGGTGAGCCCGGTGCGGATGGGAAGCTCGCCGGTGATGAAGTTGGCCCGGCCCGCCGTGCAGCTTGCTTCGGCGTAGTAATCGGTGAATCGCATGCCTTCGGCGGCCAGCCGGTCGAGGTTCGGTGTTCGGCCTGCCATGATGCCCTGGTTGTACACGCCGATGTTGAACCAGCCGATGTCATCACCCATGATGAAAATGATGTTGGGCTTCCCGTCCGCCGCAGCTGCTGGAGCGAAAGCGCCCAGGAAGGCCGCCGTGAGGGTCAGCCCCGTTAAAAGAGCTCCTACTGGATTGCGTTTCATGACACCCCTTCCTTCAACTGAATACTCTGGTGAATATTGAACACAGTGTGACGCGCTATCGTGCTGACTGCGGGCACCCCCCTTCTCGGGTGGCTGGAAATCGCTGGAGCGTCGGGCAATTAACGGCCAACTTGCGGCTGGCGCGGTCCTCCCTCAAGCGGCTACTTTCCCTTCGGGAGAATCAGGGTGAAATTCATTCTCAGCTGCCAGCCGGATGGGCCGATATCCGGCGATTCGAAGTAGTAGCCCACCCCCCCCTGGATGGAGAACGGGAAGGGGCCCAGCTTGGTGACCTTGCTGGCGAAGATGTTGACCGGCACGGTCCATGTCTGGCTGCTGTCAGCTTCCCAGTTCGCGATCGTCTCGCTGTTGATGCCCAGAGTGACCGCCTTCTTCGAAGTATGAGTGAAGAATGGCTGGAAGTAAGCCTGGTTTACGTCGGCGCGGTCCACGTCGCTGGTGTCGGCGTACGACCAGAGCTGGTTCGCCAGGATGCCGTAGGTCCAGGGTCCCGAGAGTTTCAGGACGACGAACGTGGGGCCGACGGACCACTTCCCCGATCCCAACGCGGGGTTGGTGGTGGTCGGGATCCCGAAAGCCGGGCCGACGCCCCATACGACCTTCCCCTTTTTCGGAGAGAAGAACGCCGAAAGGGTGATGTCGCCGGTTCCCGATTGGGGCGAGTCTCCCGGGGCGAGCGGCGGCATGTTGATGTAGGGCAGGATGAAGCGGCCGATCAGGTTCCAGTTCTCGCTGATGGAGAAGGGAACGACCGGCTGGATGTTCAAGATGAAGCGCATCGCATCGTCCTCTCCCACGCCACCCGCCCAGTTGAACTGGAACGGGATGCTGACCAGGTCGGCGACGGGATTGGTCAGCTGCTTGGCGAGATCTTCAGCCTTGTCGGCTTCACCGGAAGGAGCCTCCTGGGCCTGCACAGGGCCGGTGCACAACAGGGTCACTGCGGCGATCGCCAGGAGGGCAAGAATCGACGGTCTTCTCATGATGGGACTCCTGTCGCGGTTGGCTGAGCCCTAGAGTCTTACTTCGAGTCCCCGACCTCGATCATGAGGCCCTGGGTCTGGGTGATCGTCACCTGGTCTCCGACCTTGAGGTCCTTGAGGAACTTCTTGTTCTTCACCCGGAAGCTCAGCTCGCTTCCATCCGAAGTCCTGACCGTGACGGCAGGGGTCTCGAGATCGATCGCCTCGATCGTGACCGACGTGGTCGTCTGGGTCGCGCCCGCTGCTCCCGGCTTTGCTCCCGGCAACGCGGCAACTCCGCCCATGGTCGCGTCGGAAGTCGGCACCGCGCCGGGCTTGGCCAATTGCACGACCACCGACTCGTAATACTTGGCCGTAATCACATCGCCGACCTTAATCTGATCGAACCGCTGCACGGATTCATCCACCGGCATGGTAAGGAGATTGCCCTTGGGGCCCTTCAGGGTTACCTCGCGGTTGGTCTTGTCGATCGCCTCCACGGTGGCCTTGATGGTGACTTTCTCGCTCACCTTGATCGGCTTGGGTGGCTTGCTATCCTGGGCCAGGGCCGCGCCCCCCAGTGCCAGTGTAAGTCCCAGTGAAAGCACGGTCGCTTGAAATCGATTCATGGTGTGCGGTTCCTTTCTTCCCCCGTCATGGGGTGGTGAAACCGGGTCGCCGGTCATTCGGCTCGCCGGAAGTCTCAAGGGATGGGAGGCATCGTCACGAGCTCCGATGCCCACGGCTGCTCACGGTCGTGCCCCACCAGGTCGGCGCACGTAGAGCGCGGGAGAGGAAAAACCGCTTCTCACACCCGATCAGCGGCCGGTCACGATCCCCGGGGAACGAGCCGGGAGAGAAATCAGCCTGGGCTGCCAATCCAGGATCGACAGCGGCTCCATGGGGATCATCCAAAGCGGTGACGGGGCAGATAATAGCAAAAAATGGAGAGGCTAGCTGAGAAACGCAACTTTTCTGGAGATTGTGACTGGAGGTACAGAATGTCGCCGTCCGGTCTGGACAAAATGGGTTCCTCGACGGTCGATTTCTGCGGCGGTCTCAAGGTGTTTCATCCGCTCCCCGGCACCCGGGTGGACGCGGAGAGCGAGCTGATCGTCGACTTGGGTCCGGGGAGCGGTTTGGTCGGTCCGTCTCGGGGTTGCGGGTGCCATCACCCCGAGGGAGAGAGAGGGGCGGGGGAAGGGTCCAAACACCCTTCCCCCGTATCTTTTTCGGCTGCGATCAGCTGCCTTCCGCCTGATGTACCCGCTGCAAGGCATTCCGATTCAGGATTTCAATCCTCTTCCTCCCCAGTCTGAGCATGCCTGACTCCTGGAACGACTCCAGGATCCGGCTGACGACCTCACGCGTGGTCCCCAGGGCATCGGCCAGCTTCTGGTGGGTGAGCGAAATCGGCTCGGGATGGAGGAGCAGGTGCGAGGCCAGGCGCTGATCCACGCGGCGAAACGCGATGTCGTCTATCAGCGTCATCAGATGGGCCATCCTGATGGAGAGGAACTGAAACACGAAAGTCCGGAACGGCGGGGAGTTGAGGACCAGCTCCACGAACAGGGCTCGCGGAACGGCGTAGAAAATCAGGTCGGTCTCGGCCTCTCCCCGTGCCGGATAAGGAGTCCCGCCCAGCAGCGCCACCACCGTGATGACACAAGTCTCTCCTGGATTGAGCCGATACAGGAGAATCTCGTGCGCGTCAGGCCCCGACTTGCTTGCCCGAATCGTCCCGTCGATCAACATCGGGTAGGCGGTACAAGGAGTTCCTTCATGAAACAGCTCCTGCCCGGCGGGAGCCTTCATCAGCCTCGATTCCTGCTCGACGCGTTTGAGAAGGTCGGGGGACAGCTGCTCGAGCACCGGATAGCAGCGAAGGAGCCTCTCGCGGTCGGTGTTGGTCATGGGGAGTCCTCATGCATGGAGATTTACACTTCAGGCTCTTGGACGAGGGACCCGACAACTCTAAAGTCCAAACCCGTTCCTCGTCAAGTCCGCGGGGGACGCGCCCTCGCGGACAGGCACCGTCACGCTGCGCGCCCTGGCGGGCTCAGACCGGGTCGGTCCGGCGAATCACGATCCCGATAACGTTTGGTTCCGTTTTCGCGCCTCCGGACGCCCGCGTCCCACGATCGGACAGCCCACCGCGGGGGACTTGGCTGTAACTCATTGTGGCCTCGCCTGTTGTCCTCTGAACCCACATGGCATGCAAGTTGCCAATCGTCGTTTCGAAAACGGGTTGGTCTCATGCGTTCTGACCGCCTAGACCTAAATGGCGTCTCGTAACGGAAGCGACGACGTGCCACGAAGAAGTCGCGGCCGACCTGTAGGAGGAGCCCCCATGAGCTTCGTCACCGACGTGAAAATTGCGTTCCGGTCGCTCACTCGGGCCAAGGGGCTGGCGGTGACCGTCATCGTGACCCTGGCGCTGGGCATCGGCGCCAACGCGGCGATTTTCAGTGTGGTTCGGAGCGTGCTCCTCCGTCCACTCGTCAATCGGGACGCGGATCGGCTGATCTACATCCGTCAGACCGCCATGGGCATCGGGACCGAGAACCTCACCTTCTCCGTCCCGGAAATTACCGACCTCAAATCGCGTGTCAAGACGGTCGCTGCGTTCGGCGATTTTTCCACCGTCGACTTCACGTTAATCGGCTTCGGCAATGAGCTGCCGCGCGTCGTGAAGGCGGGTGTCGTCAATGGGTCGTTTTTCGAGGTCATGGGACTTCGCCCGGTGCTCGGCCGCCTGTTGAACGCAGCCGATGATCGCCCCGGGGCGGCGGGCGCGGTGGTTCTGACGCACCATTTCTGGACGGCGGCGCTCGACAGCGATCCGGCAGTGATTGGCAAGACTATCCGTCTCGGTCCAAGCACCGCGACGGTTGTCGGCGTTCTCGAGCCATCCGTGCCCTATCCGGAGGAGACTCAGCTCATCGCCAACGTCGTCACGAGCCCGCACCACCTAGGGGCGACGATGGTGACCGACCGCAGGCACCGCATGACCGAGCTGTTCGGCCGGCTGCGGCCGGGCGCCACGCTGGAAGCGGCGCGCGCCGAGCTCACCAGCGTGCACGCATCCGTCGTGCGCGAGCATCCCGAAGCCTACTCCACGCGGGCCCATGTTCAGCTTCAGGTGAAGACGCTCCGCGATCAGCTCGCGTCGCCCGCACGGACCGTTCTCCTGCTGCTCCTGGCGGCGGCGGGGGTGGTGTTCGTCATTGCGTGCTCGAATGTCGCCAATCTGATTCTGGCCCGCTCGGTCCGCCGTGAAGCGGAGCTCACAATCCGGGCCGCGCTGGGTGCGGGCCGGGGCGCCCTCCGACGCACCCTCCTCGCCGAAAGCCTGCTCCTCTGCGCGGCGGGCGCCGCACTCGGCTTGGTGCTGGCGGACCCTCTCGTGACCGTGGCGGGCCGCTATGCCGCGCGCTTTTCGGTTCGCGCGCTGGAAGCCACGGTGGATGCCAGCGTGGTCTGGCTCGGGGCGGGGCTGGCCCTGGTGGCGTCCGTGCTGCTCGCCTACGTTCCACGGCTCCCGTCATTCGATCGGCCGGGCGGTTTGAGGCTGGCTGGCGGCGTGCGGATGACGCCAGGCACGAACCGCCGTCTGCGGATCTTCGCGACGACTCAGATCGCGTGTTCGTTTGTGCTGCTTGCGGGCGCCGGCACGCTGGTCGCTACGCTCACGGCATTGCAGACAGCGAACACCGGCTATGACATGCGACAGGTATTGGCGATCGACGTCCCACCGTCGGCCACGGGCGTCGGTGGTCCGGCGACGCTCGACTTCTTCCAGGAAGCCACGCGGCGCATCGGCGAGCTGCCGGGCGTGCAGGGTGTCGCGGCCGGAATGGTGGTGCCCTGGCGCGACCCCAGCCCCGGCTTGAAGTTTCTGTTTGCATTCGAGGGGTACCAGCCCGCGGATGGCGAAGAAAACCCGACGTGCCGGTTTCGGCCCGTCTCGCCTCGATTCTTCGCAGCGCTCGGTGTTCCGATCCTCGCGGGCCGGGACTTTACGGACGAAGATCGTGACGGCACCGAGCTCGTCGCCATTGTCAGCCAGAGCGTGGCACAGCGCCTGTTCTCCAACGGCGACGCCGTCAACCGGCATGTCTCGTTTGCCAACAATCCCAAGGCACGGCCCCGTCGCATCGTCGGCATCGTGGCGGACGTGGATGACGAGAACGTCGTGCAAGCGCCAACGCTGACGGTGTACGCCCCGCTTCTCCAGTTGGGCCTGCCCAGCCGCCTCTTTGTCCGTGCCGCAGGAGATCCCTACACGCTCGTCCCGTCCGTGACGCGCGTCATCCGCGAGATCTCCGCCGACCAGGCGGTCGAGCGACCGACCACGCTCGAGGATGTGCGCGCCGAAGTGCTGACGCCTCAGCGGCTGAACGCTTTCGTGTTCTCGGCATTCGGTGGCATCGCACTGCTCATCGCGGTCGTCGGCGTCGCGGGCGTCTTGGCGTTCTCGGTGAGCGCGCGCACGCGTGAGCTCGGCATACGACTGGCCGTCGGCTGCTCGCCGCGCGATCTGCGAGCCGGGGTGCTCTGGGACGGCGTGCGGATTGCGGCGATTGGGATCGCGGCCGGTGCGGCCGGCGGCTACGCGTTCGTGCGCGTGGCGGCGGGGATTTTCGAGAACGTCCGATTGCCGGGCGCCCTGCCCCTGATTGGCGCAGCGGCCGTGCTCATCGGCGCCGCGATCGTGGCGTCGCTCGCGCCGGCGGCGCGTGCGTCACGCGTCGATGTATTGGAGGCTCTTCGCTCGGAGTAGACCGCGATCAGACTCGGTCAATCTGCCGGATCACGATCCATCCACCATGGCGCAGGTGAGGGCAGGTCGAGGCGATTTCCCGGGCCTGCTCCGGATCCCTCGCGGCGATGATGAAAAAGCCGCCCAGGGAGCCCGGCTGATCCCTGCCCACGGGCAGGGCCCTCGAGCCGAGGAGATCTTCTCCGTCCTTCAGCTTCTCGCCGGTCACAAATTCCCCGGACTGGCTCAAGCCGCGTGCCCAAGCCGAGTACTCGGCGATTCTGTCACGCTCGCCTCCCGGCGCCGCGTGCACGTAAGCAGCGCCTTCATAGAGGAGCAGGATGAAGCGCTCGCCGGCGGGCTGGGACGGGACGGGTTGGGAGGGGACAGGTGAGCGCCGCGCTCCGATTTCAACCCCGGCGAAAAAGAGCCCCAGGCAGGCTGCCAGGCCCGCCGCGACCTGTAGCCACCGGCGTCCCGGGCCGCTTCGCAACAGCCCCCGCTTCCTGAGGTGAGCGACCACGCGCTCCTCCATTCCGGGAGGAGGCAGGCGCTCCAATTTCAGGGAGCGCAGCGCGGCGGCTTCTTCGTCCGAGAGTTCTTCTTGCCGATCTTCGATCATGATGGCCTCACTTCTGAAGTTTCTTTTCCGGGAAACCCGGACAATCGCGCCCGCAGCTCCCGTCGTGCCCTGCTGAGCTGGCTCTTGGAAGTTCCACGGTCGATGCCTAGCAGACCGGCGATCTCCTCGTGCGTGTACCCCTCGATGTCGTGCAGGACCAGCACCTCCCGATACCCATCTGGCAGGCTCACGATGGCCCGCTCCAGGTCAAGCGTCGAGTGGTCCTGCCGATCGAGGGCTGCCGTCGCTTCGCGTCCCTCGGCGGCAAGCGGACCGCGCTCCCGTAGCTTCCGGCGGCGGATTTCCCGGCAGGTGTTCAGCGCGATGCCCACCAGCCAGGTTCGCAAGCTCGACTCCCAGCGGAATCCCGCGAGGTTCTGCACGGCCAGCACCCAGGTCATCTGAACCGCCTCTTCGGCCTCCGGATCTCCTCCGCCCAGAATCCGCAGTACGAAGCGGTACAGGCCCGGCGTGTGGGCGCGGTAGAGCTTCCGGAACGAAGCCTCGTCCGCTCGCCTCAAGAAGTTGTCCACGAGCTCACGATCAGCGGATACGTTCGTAATGGATCTCCTCCATCCACTCTTCCCGGCCGTCCTTGTAGAAAGACCATTGTGACGTAAAGTGATCCGCATCCTCGAATTGATAGACCACGCTGTCCATGTGCCCCTGATTCCGGGAGGCGAGGTTGGTGCCGTCCCGGAAGCGGAAGGTCACTTTCTTCCCATCCTCCGCCAGGGAGGACATCTGAAGCCGGGGCTGGTTCTTCGCCACGCAATAATGCGTCAGCAGCATCGTGCTCCCGTCCAGATGGTACATCGTCATCATCGTCTCATCGGGGTGCGCCTGGAAGCGGGAAGTTTCGACGACGACCGATCCGGCGGCGATGACCTCGAAGCCGGCCTCCCCCGTCCATCCCTTGGTGCTGCGTCCCTTCCACTCGCCCGCAAGGGCCTGGAACTTCCCGAAGACCTGGGCGGCGGAGGGGGTTTCCTGAGTTGACTCGCCCGTCCCCTTGGCCGCCGCCGCGACAGGCTTGGCCTCCTGCGGCGCGCCTTGCGCCGTGGCAAGACAACCAAGGATTCCCAGCGCGATCACCGCCGTTCTTTTTGTTTTTTGAAGCATCACTCCTCCTTCCATGGATTTAACCAACCGGGGATCGTCCCGGCGACCGGCCGCTCAGCGGAGCGATGGGTCATGGAGTGAGTGACGGAACCGGGGCGAAGGGTTGCATGAGATTCTAGCGGTGTGTCGGTACGGGACGGAGTGGAGGGTCATGCAAGCCGGCCGTTGGAGGCGCCGGGACTCAGGCTTTGGCGGTGGGCTCCGGATAGAGCCGCTCGAAATCGGCGTCGCCGTGCAGAAAAGTCAGGTCGGGATCGCGGCGGGCCCAGTCCGGGTCCCGGAAGCCGGCCTCCCAGGCTTTCTTGATGGCTCCGACGGCCTCCAGCTTCTGCTTCAACAGGCAGAAGACACAGGCCGCATTGTAGAGAACGGTGGCATCGTTCGGGCGCAGGGCGATGGCGAGGTCCGCCTCTCGGCCGGCGTCCTCCGGCCGCTCGGTAGCGGCGTATTCGCACGCCAGATGGATGCGCGCCCGGGCATCTTCGGGGACCTGTTTCAGGTGCTTCTCCAGCACGATGATGCGCCGTTGCCGCACGTTGCGGACCAGCTCGTGTTTTCCCAGGGCGCCCAGGGCGTTCATGATCGGCACGTAGACGTTGTAGTCCTCGCCGCTGGCTTCCAGGGCGGCATCCGTGACATTCGCCACGTCCTGGTAATGTCCCGAGGCGAACAGGGCACGCCCCAGCAGGTAATAGGCTCCCTCGCAATCGGGCTTGCGCTCGATGGCCTTGCGGACACGCTGGATCGCCTCATCGTGCTGCCCGCGCGCGTAGAGCACCCACGCCTGGGAGACCAGCGCCTCGGGCAGGTCGGGGGACATGGCGACGGCCTTCTGGGACGCCGCTTCGGCGCGCTCCATCCAGACCGGATCGCGGCCGTAGTGATAATGATGCTGCGCGCAGACGTTGGCCATGCCCGCGTAGGCCAGCGCGAAATGGGGGTCCAGCGCCACCGCGTTCTCCAGCATCTGCATGGCGAATTCCAGATCCTGGCGCGTCAGCCGGCGCGCATAGCTCTTGCCGCGCAGGTACAGGTCGTACGCCTGCAGGTTGTCCGTCGGCTTCGCGGCAATGGCTTCCTGCTCCTGTGGCGACAGGGTGATGCGCAGCGCCTCGGCGATTTTCCGCGCAATTTCGTCCTGCACCTCGAAGACGTCCTTCATCTCCCTATCGTAGCGCTCCGACCAGAGGGGGAAATCGGTGTGGGTGTCCACCAGCTGCGTGTTGATGCGCAGGCGATTGCCGGAGCGGCGCAGGCTGCCGGCCAGCACATAGGCTGCCTTGAGCTGCTGTCCGATCTGCGCGGTGGTCACCTGCTTGTCCCGATAGGCGAGGACGGTGGGGCGGGAAAAAATGTTCAAGCCTTTGATCTTCGACAGCTCGGTGATGATGTCCTCGGTGATACCGTCGCGGAAGTATTCGTCTTCCTTCACCCCGCTGAGGTTCTCGAAATAGAGGACCGCGATGGATTTCTCCGGCTGCTTGGCGCTGCCGGTGCGGGCGTGCCCTCCCTCGGCCACCTGCCGGCGGCCCGAGTCGAGGTCACGCTTGAGTCGGATCAGGTCGGTTTTGAAGTCGGTGGCGGTCTGGTAGCGCAGGTTGCGGTCCTTTTCCAGCGCTTTCTCCAGGATGCGACCGAACTGCGGCGACACGCTGGGATTGGCTTTCGTGACGGGAGCCGGGTCCCGGTTGAGGATCGCCTCGTAAACGACCGCCGCGGTGTCTCCCTGGAACGGCAGCTCGCCCGTCACCATCTGGTAAAGCACCGTGCCGAGAGAGAACAGATCGGTGCGGGCATCGGTGAGCTGCCCGCGAGCCTGTTCCGGTGACATGTAGGAGACCGTCCCCATGGTCGAGCCGCGCACGGTCAGCTCGTCGACGGGCCCCTTGGTGTCCAGGCGCGAGTCGGCGCCGAGGCCTTCGCCCGGCCGGCGCGCGCTTTCAATCTTGGCGAGGCCGAAGTCCAGGATCTTCACCTGGCCGCGGGCATTCACCAGGATGTTCGCCGGCTTGATGTCGCGGTGCACGATTCCCTTGGAGTGGGCGGACTCCAGAGCATCGGTGATCTGCACGCCAAGCTCCAGGAGCTGCCCGAGCTCGGTCGGCTGGCTTCCCATCATCTGGGCGAGAGTCTGGCCTTCGAGCAGCTCCATCACGATGAAGTGCTGGCGTTCGTGCTGCTCGATGGCGAAGACCGTGCAGATGTTGGGGTGATTCAGAGCGGAAGCGGCGCGGGCTTCACGCTGGAACCGCTCCAGCGACTGAGCGTCTTGCTCCATTTCCTGAGACAGGAACTTGAGCGCCACACGCCGTCCGAGGCGAGTGTCCTCCGCCTCGTAGACCACGCCCATGCCGCCGCTGCCGAGCTTGCGGGTGACGTCATAGTGGGAAACGCGCTTGCCGATTATAGATTCCATGATGAAAGTGCATCTTAGTCGGCCTGCACGTGCCGATCAAGGGGCCTGCCGGGAAAACCCTGTGAAATAGGGCGCTTCGGATGCCTGGCGGGTTGGCGGCGAGCCAGCCAGGATGGGTCAGGGCTCTTTGCGAACCGTCAAGAGACGGTCCGCTGCCACGTCGGTGAGCACCTTCCGGCTGCCATCCGGCCAGCGCACCTCGAGCCGATCCACCTTCTTGGCGTCGCCCAGGCCGAAGTGCAGCCTGGGATCGGGTGCCGAGAGGTAGGACTCGCTGCTGGAAAGGTCCCGGAGGAGCTTGCGGCCGCCGGCTTCGGCGGTCACCACGGTGCCGATGGCGGTGCCATGCCCCGGGGGGATTTCGAGGCGGACGGTGAAACAGGTGCCTCGGCGCGGCGTGTCGTTGCGCAACAGCGTCGGAGGAGCATCCAGGTTGGAGAGGAGCAGATCCAGGTCGCCGTCGTTGTCGTAGTCACCGGCGGCAAGACCGCGGCTGACCCGCGCCACCGCGAACCCGGGGCCGGAGCTGCCGGTGGCGTCGGCGAATTTTCCCTTTCCGGTGTTTTCCAGCAGCAGGCTCTTCTCGGCGTAAGTGGCGCCGAACTCGGGGTGCCGGTCCACCTGGGGATAGATGTGGCCGTTGGCCACCACCAGATCTTCGTCTCCATCGCAGTCCAGATCGGCGAACGAGGTCCCCCAGGAGAGGGGGTTGAAGGTCGGCTGGGCCACCCCCGACGCTTCGCTCGCGTCTTCGAAAAAGCCTTTCCCGTCTCCCCGGTACAGCGTGCTGTAATCCTCGGCGAAATTGGTCACGAAGATATCCAGGAAACCATCACCCTGCGCATCTCCCACGGTAATTCCCATCCCCGCCTGCGCTGCGGCGTTGTCGTTCAGGGCCGCTCCGGACCACAACCCCACTTCGCGGAATTTCCCCTCGCCTTCGTTGCGGTACAGATAGTTCGGGTCGGAGTCGTTGGCCACATAAAGATCGGCATCTCCGTCAGAGTCGAAATCCGCGGCCCGCACGCCAAAGCCGTAAGCCAGGGCGCGATCCTCAAGTCCTGCTTGAGCCGTCGTTTCACGAAACCGCCCGTGCCCATCCGAAAGGAAGAAGTGATCCGCCGCTCCGACCAGGCCGAACGGGCCGAGAGCCACCTCGTCCACTCCTTTCCAGTCCAGGCTCCGCTTGGCTTTCAGGACCTCCTCGAGGGTGCAATCGATGTAGGCCGCCACGTAAAGATCGAGATCACCGTCCGAGTCGGCGTCGAAGAAGGTCGCGCCAGTGTTCCATCCCGGTGATTCGACCCCCGCCCGGGCGGCAACGTTCTCGAAGGTCCCGTCTCCCCGGTTGCGGTACAGCACGTTGGGTCCGAAATTGGTCAGGAAGATGTCCGGATAGCCGTCGTTATCGTAGTCGGCAACGGTGACGCCGCTGCCCCAGCGCCCCTCCCCGCCGGTGTGGGAAGCATCGGTCACGTCTTCGAAGGTGCCATCGCCCCGATTCCGGTAAAGAGCGTTGCGTCCCTTTTCGACGATCTGGTCTCCGGAGAGCTTCCAGCCGTTGACCAGGTAGGCGTCCAGGAAACCGTCCCGATCGAAGTCCAGCCAGGCCACTCCCGCGCCGGCGGAGTCCAGCAGGTGATCCTTCTCCGGCCGCCCCGCCAGGAGGGTCCGCGTGAGTCCCGCCTGGCGCGCGACGTCGACGAACTGAAAGGGCTCAACGCTCGAGGAGGGAGGAAGTGAGGGAACCGTCGTCCCGGGAGCTTCCACTGCCTTGCCGCCGCAGGACGCTGCCAATAACGCGAGCAGCGCCACCCCTGCCAGCATGGCCAGGCGGGCGCCGGCGAGTCTCATCGTGGATCTGTCTCTCTGATTCTTTACGGCTGCATCAACGCGGCGTACTGCTTTTGCACCTTCTGCCACTCGGCATCCAGGGTGGTCAGATTGGGGGCCTGGGCCGACTTGCCGATCTGCCCCGCGGCGTCCAAAAACACTTTCTTGGCCGCGCGTGTGACGATGACATACCCCTCATCGTAAATTCCCTGCTGCTCTCCCGCGGCGTTATGGTGATGCCCTCCTTCGAGCAGTGTCTTGCGCACGGCAGCCACCGATGCATCTCCCTCGTTCCCCAGCTGGGAAATCAGGGTCGCGAGTTTTTCCAGATCCGCCTTGGCGTCCTTCTTGGCCTGAATCTGGCCGCGGGCCTGGGCCAGGGTGACCTCGGCGTGACGATAGGTTGCGGCGAGAATTGACGACACCAGGTTCCACTCGGTCTTCTTGGCGCCGAGGATCGTGTCCGCCAGGCTCCTGTAAGTGGCGACCAGCTGCACCGGCGTGCCGGTCGTCTCGGGTCCAACCGCGGAAATCGGCAATTGAATGGCGGCCATTGCCACGAGAATCATCAGAACCATCGGGATCCGCCTGGCTCTCACCATCTTTTTTCTCCTCCGAAATTAATAGGACGCAACCCGCCAGCGTGGCAAGAGGTGAATGATACTCCAAGCGCCTCGATGGTGCCTGAGTCGCCTGTGTGCACAGTGCTACCATAGGAACACGATGGCAGGGCTCAACGGTTTGAACCCTTCATGACTCGGGCGGTGATCATCACCAATCCGGTGGCCGGCCGCGCGAGCGCTCGCTCTCTGGAGCAGGCGCGGCGGCGTTTGACCGCTGGAGGCCTGACCATCGAGGTCGCGCACACCCAGGGGGTGGGAGACGCCGGCAGGCTCGCCCAAGCAGCCGTGGCGGATGGGGTCGATCTCGTCATTGCGCATGGCGGCGACGGAACGGTGGGCGAGGTGGCGGGGGCGCTGGCAGCGACGTGCGGCCAGCTCGGGATTCTTCCCGCAGGCACGGGAAATCTCCTGGCCGGCAACCTGGGGATTCCGCGCGATGCCGATGCCGCCGCCGGCGTGATCCTGCAGCGACGCCTGCGCTCCCTCGACCTGGGTCGAATGGAAACCAGCCTGGGAGAGCGCCACTTCGCGGTGGCCTGTGGCGCTGGACTGGACGCCCGGATGATGCTGTCCACACCGCCGCGACTCAAGCGCGCTCTGGGTCGAAACTCCTATGTCCTCACCGCCATGCGACTGGCGGCTGCCATTGTCCCATCTGATATCGAACTGGAGGTGGACGGGACCGTGCACCGGATGCGTGCAGCGGCCGTCCTGGTTGCCAACTGCCGCTACCTGATCCCGGGCCTGCTGCCGCTGCACGAGAGGGTGCGCCCCGACGATGGATTCCTGGATGTGGCGATCTTCGCAGCCGCATCCTTCCTGGATGTGGCCAGTCAAGGTCTGGCGCTGGCCCTGCGGCGCGCCGACCGCCATCCGGGCATCCGTTTCCTGCGCGGCACTCACATCCGGGTGAAAGCCGAACCGCCCATGCCGGCGGAAGGCGACGGCGATCTGGCAGGGGACACACCGCTGACCGTCGATCTCCTTCCCGGTGCGCTCAGCGTACTGGTCCCATGAGAGCTCCGGCCAGGATTCCAGGCTGACTCCGGTGTCCGCGGGCGGAGCGATCCGACACTGACCCGGCTGCTGGATGAGGCGAGACGGGCGGTCGGCGGGCGACATTGACCTCGCCCTGCCGCGGACACGGCTCTCCTTGGCCGAGTCTCAGGCGGCCGCGCGCCGGTGTTTCGCCTCCCAGTCCGGATCGGAGGGCGATCGCCGCTCGAAAGCCATCTTCAATCGGTGGAGTCCCGCCGTGGTGAGGGAACCGAATACGACGGAGAGGACGAACGGCCAGACACCCTCGCCGCCAAAAATGTCGCTGCCCGTTAGCCCGACGAGGAGAGTCAAGATGAGATTCGCCGTCACGTTCTCCAACAACTTGAACCAGGTCGAACCGTTCGAGGCGCGGGCCACCAGAGGGATGGTCTTCGTCCCCTCGATCATCAGGAAGACGATCAACGACCGTCCGATGAAATTGTCCCAGGCTTGAAGGTTGACGTTCATGCGCTCCTCCTCCTTCGAAAAGAACCGAGGTTCCGAACGGGTCCTTAGTGGGAAGAAAATGCTCCGAGTGGACTCCCCAGACCTGTAGAGGTTGACACAATACCCACTATCGGGCCCAAGAATCCAGCTTATGGCTCCTATCCACTTAACCTGCCAGTAACTTCACTTTTCCGCCATCCCTGTGATAGCGTCCGGCAATGCTTCACTGCCCTTCTTGCAACCGGACCGCGCCGGAAGACAGCCGGTTCTGTGCGGCGTGCGGAGCTCCGCTCGATTCATACTCGGCCTCGCCCACGCAGTCGATGGTCCAGGCAACAGCCGACTCTCCCAGGAGGGGCACCGGAGGGAGCCCCATGCGGCTTCCTTCCTCCAGCCCATTCGATCAGGGACGGTTCCTGCCCGGGACGATTCTGGCGGGACGCTACCGGATCTTCGGACTTCTTGGCAGAGGAGGGATGGGGGAAGTCTACCGCGCCGACGATCTCAAGCTCGGACAGGCCGTGGCGCTCAAGTTCCTTCCCGAAAGCGTCGAGAAGGAGCCCTCGCGCCTGTCGAGCTTCCTGAACGAAGTGAAGCTCGCCCGGCAGATCTCCCACCCCAACGTCTGCCGCGTCTATGACGTGGCAGAAGTGGATGGCCACCATTTCCTGTCCATGGAGTATGTGGACGGGGAGGACCTGGCGAGTCTCTTGCGCCGAATCGGCAGGCTTCCAAAGGACAAGGCGCTCCAGATCGCGCGACAGCTTTGCGCGGGACTCTCCGCGGCGCACGAGCAGGGGATCCTGCACCGGGATCTCAAGCCGTCCAACATCATGATCGACGGCCGCGGAAGAGCGCGGATCACCGACTTCGGACTCGCGGGACTCTCCGAGGAGCTCCAGGAGGCGGGGAGTCGGGCCGGAACGCCGGCCTACATGGCCCCCGAGCAGCTCGCTGGAACCGGCATCTCCTTCAAGAGTGACCTCTATTCCCTCGGTCTGGTCCTCTACGAGCTGTTCACGGGGCATCTGGCCTTCAAGGCGACGACGGCCTCGGAAATCGCTCGACTTCAGCTCGAGTCGACCCCGACGAGTCCCTCGCACCTGATCGAGGGGTTCGATCCGGCGGTAGAGAGGGTCATCCTGCGCTGCCTTGCAAAAGAGCCCCGCGACCGGCCCGCGTCGGTCCTGTCGGTGGCCAGCGCCCTTCCGGGAGGGGATCCCCTCGCCGCCGCGCTGGCCGCAGGTGAAACCCCCTCTCCCGAGCTCGTCGCCGAGGCTGGAAAGGCAGGCGGACTGAGCGCGCCGGTCGCGTGGAGCTGCCTGGCCGCCACGGCCCTCGGCCTCGCTCTCGTCATTCTCTTCTCGGAAAAATTCCAGTTCGTCCGGATGGTGTCGCTCCCGAAGCCGCCCCAGGTCCTCGCCGAGAAAGCGCGCGAAGTGATAGAGAAGCTCGGCTACACGAATCCGCCTCGAGACGACGCTTTCGGCTTCAACCTCGACGCCGACTACCTGGAATACATCAGAAAGCACGACTTGAGCCCGACCCGGTGGGATCGACTGAAGGTGGGCCCTCCGGACGCACTCACCTACTGGTACCGCCAAAGCCCCCGCTACCTCGTCCCTTACAACGAGGTGCGAATTCGTCCGACCTTCGACGACCCGCCGTCTCTCGTGTCCGGGATGGTGGGGGTGGCGCTCGGCCCAGATGGGCGGCTCCGACACCTCGAGGCGGTCCCTCCCGAGCGGCAAGACCCGCAGGGATCCTCGCCCGACCCCGATTGGAGCCTACTCTTCGAGGCGGCCGGCCTCGACCCTGCCGGGTTCAGACCGGTAGAGCCCATCTGGTCTCCTCCCGCCTACGCCGACAGGCGCGCCGCCTGGGAGGGAGTGTTTCCCGGCGAGATGGCGGCTACCGTCCGGATCGAGGCCGCCGCCTATCGAGGCAGACCCGTCTCCTTCCGGATCGTCCAGCCCTGGACGCGCCCGAGCGGAGAGGACGCGGCGCCGGAGGTGGCGGAGAAATCCTCGCAGGTCATCGTGATCGTGGTGATCCTCGGGGTCCTCCTGGGAGGCCTCCTCATCGCCCGGAGAAACGTCCGCCTCGGACGCGGCGACCGGAAGGGAGCGTCGAGGCTCGCGCTCTTCGTTCTCGCAGCGGGCATGGCTCAATGGGTCATCAGCGCGACACACGTCCCGGAAGGCTCGGAGCTGGACCGGCTCTTCATCAGTCTGTCGTTTCGCTTGTGCCTGGCGGCCATGGTATGGGTGTTCTATCTCGCTCTCGAGCCCTACCTGCGCCGAATCTGGCCGGAGATGATCGTCTCCTGGGTGCGCCTTCTGGATGGTCGATTCCGCGACCCGCTGGTGGGGCGGGATGTCTTGATCGGTCTGCTCGCCGGTGTGGCGATCATGCTCGTGGGACATCTCTTCTGGGTCGGGGCACGCTGGCTGGGGGTGCCTCCTCCGCGCCCGGACCGGTTGGGAGGTCCACCCCTCGAGACCCAGTTGATCCTTCTGAGGGGAGTCCGTAACTCGATAGGAGGTCTCTTCGGCCAGATGGTTGCCTCTCTGGCCATCCCGATGGCATTCACGATCCTCCTCCTTCTCCTGAGGCTCCTGCTCCGGAAGCAATCTCTCGCCATCGCTGGGATATTCGTCGTCTCGGCCCTAATCAACCTCACCGCTGCCGACAATCCCTATCTGGCCATCGGCTTCTCGTGGTTCCTGGGGAGCATGTACCTCTTCCTGCTCTTCCGTTTCGGTCTTCTTGCCACCGTAATCTCCGAGTACGTGGTCGATCTGGCTCTCTCGTTTCCGTTGACCCTCGACTTCTCAGCCTGGTACTCGGGCAGCACAGTGGTCGTTCTTGTGGCGATCGCCGGGATGGCGATTTACGGGCTCAGCGTCGCCAGGGCGGGACGCCCGGCCTTTCGAAGCCCCCTCCTCCAGGACTAAAAAAGCGAACTTCAGGCCATTCATCATGGCCCTACAGCTTCATCACCCCGGACAGATCCGGCCGGCGGCTTCCCGGGAGGGGAACCGCCGGCCGAAATCATCAGGAAAGCTCTCAAAACCGGTCTACAGCGCTAAACATCATCCTTGGAATCGCGCTTATAATGCCTGACCATTGCGGTGCTTAATGGTCTGACATTTCGCTGCTTCGAGCCAGCGGTGTGGGACACGGAATCATGGACAATTGATGAAAATCGCAATTCCGGGAGGAACCGGGCAGGTCGGGACGCTCTTGGCGCGCTCCTTTCAGCGGGATGGCCACGAGGTTACCGTGCTTGCCCGAACCGTAAAGCCGGCACCCTGGCGCGTCGTGCAGTGGGACCCGGCGAACCTGGAAGGCTGGGCTCATCACCTCGATGGAGCTGACGTTGTCATCAATCTGGCCGGACGGTCGGTGAATTGCCGCTACACGCCGAAAAACCGGCGGGAAATCGTCCAATCGCGGGTAGAGTCCGTCCGCGCGGTGGGGCAAGCGATCGCGAGAGCAGCCAGGCCTCCCTGTATCTGGTTCCAGGCGAGCACCGCTACGATCTACGCTCACCGATACGACGCTCCCAACGACGAATTCTCGGGAGTCATCGGGGGGAACGAGCCGGGAGCGCCCGAGACCTGGCGGTTCAGCATCGACGTCGTCAAAGCCTGGGAGCAGGCGCTCGATGATGCTCCGGCAGGCAAGACGCGGAAGGTGAAGCTGCGCTCCGCGATGATCATGAATCCGGACGCGGGAAGCATTTTCGATACCTTGCTGACGCTGGTCCGCCGCGGGCTCGGCGGAACGGCCGGCGACGGCCGTCAGTACATCTCCTGGGTCCATGGAGATGACTTCACCCGTGCCATCTATTTCCTGATCGAGCGCGACCTCGACGGTACCATCAACGTGGCGTCGCCAAACCCGCTTCCCAACCGTGAGTTCATGGCCGTCTTGCGCCGGGCCTGGGGAGCCTCGATCGGCCTCCCTGCGACGAAGTGGATGCTCGAGCTGGGAGCGCTCTTCATGCGAACCGAGTCGGAGCTCATTCTGAAGAGCCGGCGGGTAGTCCCAGCGCGCCTCCTCCAGGCGGGATTCACGTTCAAGCATCCGAGCTGGCCCGAGGCGGCACAAGAGCTTTGCAGCCACTTCAAAACCAACTAATCGGCAGGTTCGTGAGGCGCAATCCGGGGCTGCTCATTCGGCTTGACCCTCGTCATGACCAGGCGAGCTGAGGCGATATGAAGAAAGAACCGGGGTTCTTCGAGGAGCTGGTCGGCGACGGCCGGCCGGCGCTGCTGCTCTTCGCCGTCGGCCTGTTTGTCTGTGGAGCCTTCGCGGTGTTTCTCTCGGCACGGCGCGAATTCCTGCCGCATGACGTGGCATTCCTCGGGATGACGGCAGAAGAGCTTTGCAACCTGGCGGATTGCCGGGTGGTGAGGTTCATGTTCCACGATCGCGTCGCGTTCGGCGGATCGTTGATGGCCACGGCCATCCTATACTTCTGGCTGGGGGCCTTTCCGCTACCAAAAGGCGAGAAATGGGCCTGGTGGGCCTTCACACTCAGCGGGATCCTCGGTTTCGGCAGCTTCGTGGCTTACCTGGGTTACGGCTATCTTGACACCTGGCACGGAGCGGCCACACTGGCGCTTCTGCCGGTGTTTCTCGTGGGCCTCTTCAGGTCGCATCGGCTGGTGACAACCTCAATACCGGGATGGCTGAAAACCCCGGAGGCACGTGACGCTCCATCGTTGCTTCGGTTCGGGCGCTGGGGGCTGATCGCGACGGGAGTCGGAATGATGGCCGCGGGAGGGGCGATCCTCTTCCTCGGCACGACCGACGTGTTCGTCGCGGAGGATCTCGCCTACATGGGAGTGACCAGCCAGATGCTGCAAGGAGTGAATCCGCGACTGATCCCGCTCATCGCGCACGACCGAGCCGGATTCGGAGGAGGCCTCGCCACGACTGGGTTGCTGGTGTTGTTTTGCGCCTGGCACTCTCGTCCCAGCCGATCGTTCCATCAGGCAATCATTCTGGCGGGATTTTCGGGCTTCGGATGCGCTATCGGCGTGCACTACGTCGAAGGCTACACAAACCCCGTGCACCTGGCCCCCGCATTTGCAGGGGCCATCTTATTCAGCGCCGGCCTGCTGTGCGAGATCGTCGGAACCCGAAGAATGCAGCGGGTGTACGGTCGCTTATAGTTCCTTCTGTGAAGCGGCTGGACATCGGCTACAGCGATGACGTCAGCGTGTTCCTGAATGCCAGGATTATCTACCGCTGGGCGTCTTCTACTTCTTCGCGCCGGCGGCGGGAGGCTTTGTGCCGGAGTAGTTGTGGCGATCTCTTCCTCCAGCTCCTTGGCGTGCTTGGCGCTCAGCGAATGGTCGCCGAAGAAGGGGTTGGCGACCTTGTCCTGGTCGCCATATTTCTGGGCGAAGAGCCGCCCGCGATTCAGGCATTCAATAGCTGCCCGTAGATCGGCTGCTGCTCGGGTCTGAACGATTACCCGCCGCGGACCTCACGCTTCCGTGGTGTCACCTCTGCAGCCCTGGCTTCGTGTTGCCGCCCCCTCCCGTTCCGGAGATGAGTGATGGCTTTTTGCCGTTGGCAGGCACGAACACCGTCGCGGTCGATACCACGGAAGATCCGAAATCATCCGTGCCGGTGTAGGTGACCGTGTAGGTCCTCCCGGGACCGTCCCGATCCGACTCCGCCCGCAGCTGGAAGTTGAAATCAGGCGTTCCGAAGCTGGCGCCCTGGATGTCATTCAGCGTTTGCCCGTCCGAGGGTCCGGGAGCATCATCCGGCTCGCTGCTGGTGATCGAGGTGAGCACCACCGCCAGCGTGCCGCTGCACGCATGCGAGCTCGCGGTCGCCGTGATGTCCACCATACGATGGCCGCCAGGCTTCAGAGTGGAAGGCGTCAAGGATACCGAAAGCGTTGGCAGAACAATGGCCTCGTGCGAGCAGCCGGAGGCAGCCATGCAGACGTCCGTCGTGCAGGCATTCGAATCATCACAAAGGGAATCGCCTCCCTCGTCGGTCATGGCGTCACAATCATCATCCTGCCCGTTGCAGGTTTCCGTGGCACCGGGATGGACGCCCGGGTTGGCGTCGTTGCAATCTCCCGCACAGGTCGTGGAGCCGTCTCCATCGGCATCGAAGCCCTCATCGATGCTCCCATCGCAATTGTCGTCCACCCCGTTGCAGATTTCCGATGCGCCGGGATGGATGGAGGCATCGGTATCATCGCAGTCCCCCGCGCAGTTCGTCACACCGTCGCCGTCGGCATCGGTGGCAGCCTCGGGGTTCAGCACATATCGTCCACCGCTGTTGAGCCTGTAATTGCTGTCGCCTCCCCAGATGATCATCGTGTCGCCGGTCCAGACGGCCGAATGTTCTCGACGCGCTTGGGGAGCGTTGAGCATCGAGGTAGGCGTCCAGCTATCCAGACTGGGATCGTAAGCACCGCCGGCCGCGGAATAGGTGCTGCCCACGCCGCCCCAGACAATCATCCGTGCCCCGGTCCACACGGTGCTTCCAGCGTAGGCCGGGGCATTGAGGGTCGAGACCGGGCTCCAGCTGTCACCGACCGGATCGTATTGTCCGCCGGCAGAACCGGTCCAAACGACGAGCCGCGTTCCGGTCCATGCTTGCGCAGACGCGAAAAAGGTCTGGGGGGCGCCGGTCTGTGAAACGGGAGACCATGTGTCCAGAGCCGGGTTATACCGGCCGCCACCACTGACAGCAGCGGGGTATAACTCGCCCCAGACGATCACTTCGCTTCCGGACCACACGGCCCCATGGGAATAGAACGCTGGGGCGTTGGTCGTGGAAAGCGCCGTCCAGTGATTGCTTTGAGGGTCGTAGGCCCCGCCGGTGTTGTAGTAGGTCGAGAGGCCATTGTTCCCGCCCCAGACGATCATCCGGGTTCCGGTCCACACGGCGGTGTTCTGGAAGCGTGGCGTGGGCGCGTTCGAGGTGCTGGTGGGACTCCATGCATCGGCAACCGGATCGTAGCGACCGCCCGTGTTGCTGGGAGCCGAACTGCCTCCTCCCCAGACGATCATCTGGTCGCCACTCCAGACGGCCGTGAAGGCGCATCGAGGAGAGGGCGCGCCCAGGAGCGTGGTGGGAGTCCAGGAGTCCGTGACCGGATCGTACCTTGCCCCGCTGTTCAAATAGATGAAGTTTCCATCGAAATCGTTCCCTCCCCAGACGACCATCAGGTTGCCTGTCCAGATGGCTGCGTGACACGTGCGCTTTTGAGGAAGTCCATTTACGGAAGTAGGGGTCCAGCTGTTGCTGACCGGATCGAAACGAGCCCCGTAGTTGAGGGAGGTCAATCCTCCGCCTGCATCGGTTCCTCCTCCCCAGATAATCATCCGGCTCCCCGTCCAGACGGCGGAGTGATCGATATGTTGCGGCGGCGCCCCCACATCCGAGGTAAGCACCCAGCTGTTGGTCGAGGGATCGTAAATCCCGCCCGTGCGGCGAATGATGTTGTCCCCGCCGCCCCATACGATCATCCGTGTCCCCGTCCAGACCGCCGTGTGCCTGGAGGTCCCCGGCGGAACGCCGACGGTAGTGGTGGGTGTCCAGGTATCGGTGGTGGGATTGTACCGACCTCCCGTATCTGTATTAGTGACCGAGGTGCCGTTCTGGTCGACTCCACTCCCTCCCCAGATGATCATTTCGCTGCCGGTCCACACAGCCGTATGACCGTCTCGCCGGAACGGTGCGCCGGTCGTCGAGGTGGGAGTCCACGTATCGGTAGCCGGATCGTAGCGGCCCCCCGTCGTATCGCCACCCCCCCACACGATCATCCGGCCGCTTGCCCATACCGACGTGTGGCTGGACCGCGCGGAGGGAGCGTTGACCGTGGACGTGGGGGTCCAGGTGTCGCTCGCGGGATTGTAGCGGGCCCCCGTGTTGGTGACTCCGGGGTCGAATTGGTTCACCCTCCCTTTGAATCCCCCCCAGATAATCATTTCGCTTCCGGTCCAGACGGCCGTGGTACTGCTCCGTGCCTGCGGAGCGTTGACCGTCGACGTGGAAGTCCAGGAATCCGATATGGGATCGTAGAGGCCTCCCGTGTTCAGGAGCACGTTATTGCCACTTCCACCCCAGACAATCATCCGGCTTCCGGTCCAAACGGTGGTGAATGAGCTCCTGCCCGAAGGCGCACTGATGGTCGAGATGGGTGTCCAATGATCGATCAGGGGATCGTATCGACCGCCGGTGTTCAGACCTACTCCTCCCCACACGAGCATGACGCTCCCGGTCCAGACGGCACCGTGTCCGCTGCGCGGATCCGGCATGTCGTCCAACGAGCCGTTGTCCCAGGTGTCGCCGGTGCACGTGCTCAACGCCCCCGCCGGAGCGACGGCCGCCTCGGGGGACCAGGGCTTTCCGGACGCCGTGCTGCGGAAGGTGAAGCCTTCCGTGGAAGCGACGGCCAGGACTGATCTCTCGTCCAGGGTGGATCCTGCTTCGCCCCACCAATCGTCCCATGACCGCTTCGAAACCACGAACTTCGTGAAGCGCAGGCGATCGGGGTTCTCCTCCGTCAAAATGCTCACCGTGAATCGGTCGGCCTCTTCGACGACTTCCCCAAGCTCGCCGACCCGGCCAGGCAAATGGACTCGTGCCTCCTGAAAGCGCTCCGCGGAGACCTTCAGAGGATGCGCTCCCGTCGGGTCGGCCCGACTGCCGGCCCGAGCGACTTCCGCACCAACTTCCGGATCGAGCAGGAGCTCGGTGACTATTCCGCCTGCGGACCGAGAGAACGGATCAAGGCTGCCTTCGCTCAAACGCCGATGAAACCCCTCGATCTGGCTTCGAGATGCTGCATGAATCGTCTGATCGGTCGAGAAGAAGCTTCGGGCCATCCGATCCACCAGCACCGGCCGCGCCACGGTTTCCTGGAACAGGAACGGATCGTTTCCCAGAGCGGTGTAGAGCTCCTTCAACCGGTCTGCCATACGGGTGGACCCGGCGATGCGCTCGCTCTCACGGCGCAGCATTTCAGCGCTGACCGGCGTATGCCAGAACTCCTCCAGGGCAAGGGATTGCCTGAGATATGCCTGGACTTTCTTCTCCAGAACGGAGCGCGGGACCGCCTCGTCAAAAGGCCTCGTGGCACCGATCTGATGGGCCCAGTAGACTTTCTCGATGGCGCGCTGGGCATCGACTCGCTCCTCGAAGGTCAAGTCTCGCGCGCTCACCGGCAGGGACACAAGCCAGAGCACGCCCAGAATCATTGGGATCTTGCCCGCTCGAATTGCCATGGTTGTTCCTCCGTGGCGTAACGGTCGGTTGGCTTTCAGTTGGGGGGTTAGCTAAACGCTACCATTTTCTGGGTCCATCCCGCAAGGATTTCTTGCGGCCATGACCGGAGGAGGGTGCTGGAAACGTAGTTCGGCCGCCCATAGGGGATGAAAATGCCCTGAGTGAACTCCCCAAAACCTCTAAAGGTTGACACAACATCGACTATCGGACTCAAGAATCCAGCTTGTAGTTCCTATCCACCGGTGCGGGAGTGATCCTTCGATGGGCTCTGGGGCGCTGGCATCTGCACTCCCACACCCACGATGGTGTCCGGCACATCCATTTGCACAGCCACGCCCAAGACAAGTCGCACTACCATGCGCATGCCCTGACCGACGGCCGCTGGGCACTGGGAGTCGGCCTGCTGCACGGGCTCGCCGGCAGCGGCACCGTCCTGGCGCTGCTCGTGGCCACGGCCCCGTCTGCATCCGCGCAAGGCACGTGGATCGCCGCCTTCGGGGCCGGCACTGTCCTGGGAATGTCCCTCGTATCCTGGAGCCTGTGGGGAGTGGTCCGTGTCGCCTCGATGCAGGGGACGGTCTGGGTCACCCTCCTGCGCCGAACGTCACGGTGGGAGGTTGGCTCGCGGCGAGGACCCTCACCCAGCTCTAAGCCCCCATCAAGGCGCCGGCTCCAAATTGGCTTGCAACGTCATCGTCTGCACGTGACATTGGTCCGCCACGACCACCACGTCGTCCTTTACCCATTCCTGGTACCCTGCCTTGTGGACCGTAACTTTATAAGTGCCTGCCCTCTCCCAGGCTCCGAAGAGCGCAGTCGTGTCGGGGATGACGGTGCAGCGGGACGCGGCATCCAAGGTTTCGAGGTAATCGCCTTCGCGGATTTCTGCCGTGGCGCCGCATGCGGCAGGTGCGCCGGTGCGGGAGTCCCGGACCTCGATGTCGATTCCGGGGCGGATGTCTTGCGAGCAGACGAGGCTGTCTTGATCGCCCTCCGAGCTGGACGGGCATCCGAGAAGGAACGCTGCGGCACACATACTGGTCAGAAACAAGCGGGCGTCAGGTGCGTGGCTCCGGACGGGCCGGTGGAGGAGCGACTGCGCTTTCATGGGGTCCTCGAGGGAGCGGGCTCCCGGGGAAGGGGGATGGGAAGTACACGTTATACCGGTGAGGGGGGATGAGCAAGCGTCCGGTGGCGTCGCCAGGCGGTGAGCGTCACAATCAGCGGATAGCTCACCGCGCGGGCTCTCCTCATCCGGCCTTAGTGTTAGACGACCCGGCGCAGGTAGAGCGCGACGACCAGGTAGGCGAGACCGGTGTAGACGATCGGCTCGAACAGCCGGATCGGATGCCCATAGGGGACGAAAATACCCTGAGTGAACTCCCCAAAACCTCTAAAGGTCGACACAATACCCACTATCGGACCCAAGAATCCAGCTTGTAGTTGCTATCCACGGGCTGCTCTGAGTCAGCGCGCGCGCCGGTAGTGCATGGCGACCGCGCCGCTGCGGAGCGGCTTCGCCGAGACCAGCTCGAGCCGTCGCGTGCTGGGCAGCCCGCTCTGGTACAGGGTCGGGCCGTG